>Ga0155110_120_pt1 | contig 69287 bp, 58 predicted proteins | sample RifCSPhighO2_01_FD_106078 | JGI IMG/M metagenome (GOLD analysis project Ga0155110, IMG submission 106078) | Candidatus Buchananbacteria bacterium RIFCSPHIGHO2_01_FULL_40_35
AACAGTGTAAGGCATATTATTTAAGGGTTATATTTAATCCTTCCATTATACCCCAAGGTGTTGCCAAGCTATTGGCCTATTACGAAGAGATTGACTTAATAATTAAGATGTGTTAAGATAATTAGTCGTACTTTAACAATTCTCAAAACACCAGAGGAAAAAAGGAGGAGGCAATCAAATGAAGAAAGTGGCGGTTATCGGCAGTGTTATAGCAATTTTATTGGTCGTCAATGTGGCTTTAGCTGGTGATAATCCCAGTGGCACGCCTTTCCAAGCGATTTGGAATGCTATTACTAACTTGCAATCGCAGATTACCAATATTCAGCTGATTCCCGGACCCCAAGGTCTACCAGGCGAACCAGGCCTACAGGGAATTCAAGGCGAACCAGGGGCACAGGGTTTGCAGGGCGAAACAGGACCCCAAGGTCGGCAGGGAATTCAGGGGGAACCCGGCTCTCAAGGAGAGCAAGGCGAAATGGGAGCATCAGGTGAAACTGGCCCGCAAGGCCCACAGGGTTTGCAGGGGCCAAAGGGTGACCCGGGCGAACCGAGCTGGGATGAGACCAGAATAGCGGACTTGGAAGCCCGAGTGGTTTATTTGGAAAACCTTAATCAGCCACCAGAGCCCCAGGGATTTTCGGCTTACGCGAATTTTAAGAGAGGTCTTAGTCAGTATTTATCAATAACTGACGCCGATCAAGTTGGTTTGAATATTACACATGATATGACTATTGAGGGTTGGATTTATTTAGAAGCAGATATGCCAAATAATACTGATTATGAAATTGTTAGTAAATATGATATTGATTATAATATTGATAGTCGCGCATATCGTTTCTATCTCTCAACCTATGGTACACAAGCACTATATTTAAATACTAGTCAAGATGGTTCTAATGAAGTAGCCAATAATGCAGCTTGGTCACCAATCGCACAGATTTGGTATCATGTAGCCGTAACCAGAACTTTAACCACAACAAAATTTTATGTTAATGGTATGCAACTTAGTACTAATAACCAATTTCATACCAGTACAACAATTTGTGATAATAGTGCCAGTTTTATTGTAGGTCAACTTGGTGTAACTCCTGATGACTATTGGAATGGCAAAATGGACGACTTAAGAATCTGGAATGTCGCCAGAACACCGGCCGAAATTCTTGCCAACAAAGACATTGAATTAACTGGCGCTGAAGCCGGACTAATGGGCTACTGGAAGTTCAACGGCAACGCTCTGGACTCCTCGCTCAATGGCAATGATTTGACCAATAATAATGGCGTTACTTTCATCGCCTATTGAAACTCGGACTTTTAAAAACCAAAACTCCCGCACCGATTGGTGGCAGGGAGTTTTTTATTCGTCATTACTATCAATATTTCCTCCCTTTACCCCGCCAAAGGCGGGCAGGCAAGGGGAGGTGAATCCGCCAATTGGCGGAGAAACAACCCCATATTTTCTGTGTCATTGCGAACGCAGTGAAGCAATCCCATGTTTATATTGATGAGATTGCTTCGTCCGTCCGCCAACCGGCGAACTCCCTCGCAATGACATTAGTAGGAATACTTGTAATGACTGTAGTAGGAATATTTGTAATGACTGTTTATTTCTTAATCTTATTAAATAGAAAAGCAAAAAGCCAAACAGCCACCACATCAATAACATTCCAGATAATTAAACCGGCAATAAAAGTGGCCAATGTTATTATGTTTCGTCCCAAGGCAATATCAGAGTGAAGGGCATAGCGCATAAATAATTCTCGCGTAGCCGGAAACAGAGCTACGCCGGCAAAGCAAACCACGTAAACGATGCTGGTCCAGGCCGCCGTAACTTTTAAGAGGTGTTTGATGTTAATCATAAGGTTATTTGTTAACCGAAAAAATTGCTGTTAAAACAACAACTTGTTCTTACTTTTTATTGACGTATTTCCACAAAGCGGCGATGCCTAAAACCAGCAGAATAATGATCAAAAGATAAGTAATCCAAGCAAAAAGCATCATACTGCTTGTGCCCACGCCGCCCATTAAGCCATAGTCCATCATATTTATTTCACCTCCTTCAATTAATTAAATTTAAAAAGATAATTTATTATCTTAGTGTCCAGCCGCCGTCAACTATTATTGTCTGGCCGGTAATATAATCCGCTTTATTGGAAGCCAAAAAAACAACCGTGTTGGCAATATCTTCAGGCAGTCCGAATCTTTTGGCTGGAATAATAGCAATCGTCTGGTCTTTTTCTTTTTTAGTCATTACCCCGGCGGCTCCCGGAGTATTAATTGCTCCTGGGGCAACAGCGTTGACATTTATTTTCTTGGGAGCTAATTCCAAAGCCAGCGCCCGCACCAGGGCATTGATTCCGCCTTTGGAAGCGCAGTAATGGGTCAGGCCTTCAAAGCCGACGAAAGAGGCGATTGAGGAAATATTTACGATCTTGCCACCCGCTTTCATTTTTTTTAGGGCCGCTTGCGAACATAAAAAGATGCTTTTCAAATTAGTATCTATGACCCTGTCCCAATCAGCTTCTTTCATATCCAAAAACGGCACAAAAGGGAATATGCCGGCGTTATTTACCAAAATATCCAGTTGGCTGAATTCTTTTACGGTTTTGGCTATTAAATTATCTACTTCTGATTTCTTAGAAACATCACAGGCAACAGCCAAGATTTTTACTCCTTCTTTTTTTATTTTTTCAGCCGCTACTTGGCAATCTTTTTGATTGAGATCGCTTACCACCACCTTGCAGCCTTCTTTAGCCAGAGCCAGGGCGATGCCATAGCCGATGCCTTGCTTGGCGCCGGTGACAATGGCCACTTTGTTTTTCAATATCATAATTTAATTAGTTTTTATTAATAATTTTTATATCTGCTTCATTATAGCATAGTTTTTTATCTGATATAATATTAGAATAAATAAGTAAGATTTTTATATGATAGGCATCATAATTATAATTCTGATTGTTCTGGTAGTGGCAGTAATTTTGGTTATGGGCGTCAGGGAAGATAAGAAAAAATAGAAGTCCAAACCATTCACATTTAAAAACACTCCGATTAGGAAGTGTTTTTTTAAGATAAGCTGACGTGTCTAAACAGCCAAGCCGAGACGAAAAAAAACATAGCTAAAAGGGAATTTAAAATTAATACGCCGATAACGCCCGCCTCGCCCCAGGAGGTCTGGGCCGGCCAAATAAAGAGCGCCACTACCGGAATCAATACTTGAACCAGCGCTACTGTCAGCAGGGTATAGGCCATGCCGCGCGGCCTAAAACGTGCCGCAAGAGAGCCGATGAGTAAGACAGTGGGTACTGCCCAATACATCAAGTTGGCGGGGTTATTCTCGCTGCCGATAATGCCAACAGCGCCACTGACCCAGCCAAGAAATAGCGCTCCTACAAGTCCAACTCTAAAAGCGATGCGATACATTCTGTTTTGCGTTCTCAACCATATTGCCAGTTCATAGGCGCCGCCAGCGACCAACAGTATGATGATATAGGCGACAGTTTCAATCCACTGCACTTCATTGGTGAACTGCCTGGCCAGAGATATTATTAATATAAGCGCTATGACAACAGCCCAGACAATCTGTCTTTTGGTAATTTTTTTCATAACTTGAATAAGTTATTTTATATTGTCAGCATAGCAAAAGATCGCCATTTAGGCGATTTTTTATTTTCAGGACTTATGGGGCGATTTTGGAAAAATTGGCTGGTGGGAATTAGCATTAGATTTTGATAAAACTATTTCCCAGTCATACCATTTTGCACATTTTTATAAATAATTCTCGTCATGCTTGCTAATAAGAACGATAAATTAATATTGACAAACAATAAGCCACCAATTAAGCTGTCATTATTACTGATCAAAGATCATCTATGAAAAAAAGCCCAACGATATTTCTTCAATTATTAATTGTGCTCATCGGCATCGGCACTCTGGCCCTCATGCTTTGGGAGCCTCATCTCGAAGGCAGGAACGCGCAGGCCACACTCTTTGAGATTTATTTCAAAGATCCGTTTCTGGCGTATGCGTATCTAGGGTCTATTCCGTTTTTTGTGGCGCTTTATCAGGCAATCAAGGTGCTGGGATATGTCGGACAAAATCAGGCATTTTCCCAAGCGGCCGTGAAAGCTCTGCGGACCATAAAATATTGCGCGCTCGCTACTGCGGGTTTTATTGTGGTGGCAGATGCTTACCTTATGATAGCTGCACGTAGCGGCAACGATGATCCTGCGGGAGCTATAATGCTGGGTCTTATAGCCACCTTCGCCTCTATCGTTATCGCCGCCGCCACCGCGGTGTTTGGACAGATTTTGCAAAGTGGGGTGGACATAAAAAAAGAGAGCCCAACTTCAATTAATAATAATAAAACAGTCCCTTAATAGGGCTATTTTATTATGGCGGTGTTTGTTGGACAAAGTTCACCCGGAATGGTTTGAAACGCCTAAGCCAAAATCTGTTACTGGTAAGAATGCGGTGGATTATTCAATCAAGTAATGCCCATAAGCTTGAATGGGGCTTTTGGTGATGATTATTTCTTTCCTAATTCCCCGATAATGTAATCTATCCAATTTTGATACCAATACCAAGTTTTCACAACCATAGTACCAAAACCCTTGCTCATATTTTTACCGTCATGTTTTCTCCAAAATTGAGTGTGTTGATACATTCCGAAATTCTTAAAACCTGCCTCCTTAACTTTTTGAATTACCAGCGTTGCGGTAAATTTTTGTTTTTCCGTTTCTTCTTTTATCCAGTATTCTTTTGAAATATTTTTTGCCAAATCGGATTTTGGATCAATAAATTCAATGACTCTATCCGCTTGTCCTTTACGTTTTGCTAAAACTTTTGCGAACAAAAGACGATAGGCAAACCTATCACTTTTTGCTTCGTTTTCGGACAACTTACTATCAAAATCGGCAACATAAGAAATAACATTTTGAGGAATAAAACCTTCTTTATCTTTAATAACTTTTGATTGTGAATGGTCTAGTTCGGAGAATTGTAAACTCAACGCCAAATTGTTATCAAGACCATATTTTTCTCCGTGCAGTTTTTTGAGATAGAAGTTCAAGTTCAATGCACATGCTTGATAACGAGCAGACAAATAAGAATCTAACCCACTGGCTTTCCGGTGCTCAATCTGGTTACGCAACCCAATTAAAAAGTTTAAGTTGTTCACGGTGTCCCTATCGAGTGGACAGTCAGATTTTGAGATACACTCTCTCAAATCCCAATATTTAATACTCCCGTCAGGATTTTTAACATATTTTTTACGACTACCGCTTTTTGTAAAATATCGATAATCTACCCCTTTTTCTCTATAGTGGGCGTGCAGAAGATATGTCCAAGCAATAAGTGAGAGCACAATAAAGCTCTCGGTTTTAAAGTAAATGAGTGGATTGTTATAAATTTGAACAGCCGAAAGCATGGCCTCGCGGGCTTTCATTATTAAATCAACTTTTTCAGAGTAAATAGTTCTGGTCATAGTTCTTGTGGACAAATCCCACTTCTTTTTATATAGGTATCATACTATAATATACATATGGCAAGCAACCAAATCTTCAAAGCAGTCTATTTTTCTGACTACAAGGAAACAAACCCAAAAGCAAAGGGTGTTGTCTTGGCTTTTGGTGAGAGAAATATAGATTTATACAAAAGCGTAGCCGGTCTTGGGAGTAATGAATTACGCAACTTACTCGGAACTGACTCCTATCTTGAGCTAGAGCAACGCGCGCAACAAGAGGGTTTGCCGGTAAACACTTACTGCCTTTGGTATTTGCGAAAAAATCTCGGCGCGGAAGAAGTAAAACCGAAAAAGGCAAAGATTAGCGAAAGGGCAATCTCTCACTTTATAAATCAGGTCATTAAGGGAGACTGTTTGGAAGTGATGAGAGAAATTCCAGCAAAATCGATAGATATGATTTTGTGTGATCTACCTTATGGCACTACACAAAATCACTGGGACAGCGTTATCCCTATTGATCAACTTTGGAGCCACTACGAACGTATTATAAAAGACAAGGGCGTTATAGCCCTCACAGGGCAAGGGCTCTTTACGGCGAATCTCATGCTATCTAATCCAAGACTGTTTAAATACAAAATCACCTGGGTTAAATCAAAACCAACTAATTTTTTGAATGCCAAAAAGCAACCACTTCGCAAGCATGAAGATATTTGTATTTTTTATAAAAGCCAGCCCGCCTATAACCCACAGATGACCTACGGCGAACCCTACAACAAAGGTTTCAGGAAAGATCAATTTACTGGGAGTTATGGCGACTTCAAAACCGTTGAGGTAAAAAGCAATGGCGAGAGGTATCCTACTGATGTTATCTATTTCAAAACTGCCGAGAGCGAAGGCGAAGTTTATCATTCCACACAAAAGCCAGTGGAACTTGGCCGTTATCTTATTTGTACCTTCACAAAAGAAGGAGATGTTGTCTTAGATAACACTTGCGGTAGCGGCAGTTTCCTTGTTTCGGCAGTTTTGGAGGGAAGGAAATTTATTGGAATTGAAAAAAACGAAGATGTTTATCTGTTCAAAAAACATAAAGTGGATTATATCGAAGTTTCCAAAAAGCGTATCGAAGAAGCCGAAGCTCAATACAAAGCAGAGAGCAACAAACTAAAGCTATTTTAGATTCCGCTATACGGCTCCTCTTGGAGAATTTTTCGTGCTTTTTCAATCTCCCCGTCAGTTAATACACCCTTTTCTTTGAGCCAGTATAGCAGGTGAAAATACTGATTTGAGTGTAAAACTGGCTTCACAATTTTATTTATGCCAGTTTCCTTTTGAACAAAAGCAAGGTGTTTCTCGGAAAGCACGCCCCGACCAATAAGGTCGTAGGCAATTCTAATGGCATCAACCGAAGTGAGATTTAGGTCGCCCTTGTGGTTTCTGTCTCGCTCGACGTCTGACTCATCAATACTTAATAAATCTTCAACGGTCTCCAATCCATTGAGATTGCGGTTATAATACTCTATTTCTTGCCCACGATAAGTGAACCATGTTCTTCCTTGTTCGGTAAGAGAACCGCGCGGCAAATAAACACCCTCATTAGATATTCGCTCCTTTGATACCCAGCCACAGATATAAAGTATCCATTTTCTTTGTCTGGTCGTACCCGGAAGTTCTCTTTTGCTGGGAGTTTCGAGGTGAGTCATAACATAAATATCGGCATCCAGTCTTTCGTCATGCATCTGCCGCGCAAAAAAATTATGTTTTGCTTCTCTCGCAATACCATCACTACTTTCGTATTCCTCTTTGAATGGTAATGCGCCACCGCGGCACTTAACATCAACTTTTATCCCGGAGGGAAGTAGAAGATCGTACCCGAGAGGATGATCTTCGGGATTTATTTCCGGCATACCCAGCTTATTTCGTATAACCATCTCCGCAAGTGCGCCGAACCCTTGTTCCTCTGAACTGCCTCGTTCTGCGCCGGTTCGATTTTGATTTGCGGTAATATATTCAGCCGCTTTTTGCCGCAATCGAAAACCAAGCTCATCGGTGAGCTTTATTACTATTGGTTTTGGATGCTTGTATTTATACATGGTTCAAAGTTGGAAATCTGGCGGAGACGAAGGGATTTGAACCCTCGACCTCTTCCGTGACAGGGAAGCGCTCTAACCAGCTGAGCTACGTCTCCATTAATAACTGACAACTATTAACAATTGACTCTTAATAATTTAGTAATTTTTTAAAAAATACTATTCAGTATTAAGTTGAATTTTATCACAGAAGCTCATTAAAGTCAATAGATTTTACCTAAAATATAAAACCGCCTAAGTCGCGGTTTTAATATTTTTGGTAAATTCTTTATCCTGTTAAGCCAAAAATCCTTTCAGGATTTTTGCCAATTAATCGACTTACTTAACGGGGCTAATTTTCTCTATAATCTTGGCAAAAACTTTCGGTTCTTTTCTGGCTAATTCGGCTAAAACCTTCCTGTCCAAATCAATTTTAGCTTTCTTGAGTAAGTCAATAAACTTACTGTAAGAAAGACCATGCTGCCTGACGGCGGCGTTAAGCTGAATTTGCCAAAGGGCTCTCATAGTTCTTTTTTTAACTCTCCTGTCCCGGTAGGCATAGGCCCCGGCTTTAATGGTGGCGGTTTTGGCGATTTTAATCAGCCGCTTTCGGCCCCACTTAAAACCCTTGGCTCTTTTTAAAATATTTCTTCGGTTTTTAGTATGGATTACACCTCTTTTTACTCTTGGCATATAAAATTTAGTTATAAAGTTAATAAAGTATAAAGTTATAAAGTTGATTGAATTAAAATTTGTAAAGTTAATAAAAAACTTTTAACTTTATAAACTTTTAAACTTTTAACTTAATTGTAGGGCATCAATCGCTTGATATTTTTCTGATCGGCCTTGGCGATTTGCTTATCTCGTCTTTTGTTTCTTTTGACTCGGCCGGATTCTCTGGCGTTGAAATGGTCTTGACCGCCGGTTCTCTTAAGAATCTTTCCTTTCTTAGTTATTTTGAATCTTTTGGCGATAGCTTGCTTGGTTTTCATTTTTGGCATATTTTTTCGATTTCAGATTTACGATTGCAGATTTCAGATTGATTGAATAAATTAGACCTTAATCTGTCTTTGGTAATCTGTCATTGGTAATTATTTATAAAGCGATGATAGCTGATAATTTACTGCCCAATTTTTTTATTTCTTGTTCCACTTTTAATTCTTTATTAGCTAAACCCTCTTTGGTTTTGACGATTATTTTATTAATTATCTCTTTGGCCAAATCAATATGCTGATGTTCCCGGCCCCGGAGCTGCAATTCAATTCTGACTTTATGGCCGTCGCTTAAAAACCTTTTGGCCTGTTCAATCCTTAAATTCAAATCATGGTTGCTGATTCGGCTGGAAACTTTAATGGTTTTGGTCTCGGCGGTTTTCTGTTTGGCCTTATGCTTTCTTTCCTGCTTTTCTTTCTGGTATTTATAACTGCCATAATCCATAATTTTGCAAATTGGCGGTTCAACCAAAGGCGAGACCTCGACCAAATCCAAGTCCTTAGCTCTGGCCATAGCCAAGGCCTCAGGTCGGCTGATGACGCCCAGATTATTATTTTCATCATCTATCACCACCACTTGGGGCGCCAAGATTCTCTCATTGATTTTGAGTTCTTTGACGGCTGATGATGGCGGTTTACTGCCTCTAAACGATCTTCTCATTAATTTAGCTTATTAGCTGGTTAGCTTATTAGGTAGTTAGTTGTCGGTTGGTAATTTTGTTAGCTTTATAAAATTTCCTAAGAAGCTAAAAGCTACAAGCTACAACCTAATTTTGGTGGAGATGAGGAGTAATGAGCTCCTGTCTGGAAGCAAATTGAAAATCAGTGTACAGAATTAGTTCTTTTAGCTTTAGCCGAAACCTTTTAAAAGAACAAAATGATTTCAGCTTTATTCGAAATGATTTAAATGGGTCGGCTCGAATAGACCAACCCATCGATTCCAGAAATATAACACCGCTTAATACTTACCTGGAAAACAAGTAAGGCGATGGCCATTGGTATTAAGCAACGGCAGGAGCGAAAGCCAAACCGCTGAAAGCGGATTTGACCTTGCTTGAAATTTTGTCTGCACTTAGAGTGCTTGGCTATTAGTTTATGAGCAACAGCCAATCTCATCCTGCTGATTTTGAATTTAAGAACTTCCATCAAAACAATACATCCCCTTAAAATCTTTGTTTTAATGTTCGCTGTATTTCTCTTGCCGCTTCCCGCTTTTTGATAGTTTCTCTTTTATCAATCTTGGTTTTACCGCGGGCGAGAGCGATAGCTACTTTAATCAGTCCTTTCTTAGTATATACACTTATCGGTATAATTGTCAAGCCCTTATAAGAGCTTTTGCCAATTAGCGAGCTTATTTCTTTTTTGCGCAGGAGCAGTTTTCTGGGACGATGAGGATCGTATTTTTTTTGAGCGCTTTTAGCCGGCTGATAAGGCGTGATATGGGCTTTAAGCAGCCAGACCTCACTGTTTTTATCAATAGTGGCATAAGAGCCCTTTAAACTCATTTGTCCTAATTTAACCGCTTTGACTTCCGGACCGCTTAAGACCAAGCCGGCTTGGTAGGTTTCCAATATTTCATAATTGAATAAGCCGTCTTTATTAGCGGCTATTATTTTGGGTTGGCCTTTGGACATCTTGTTTGACTTGGCGGTTTCTGGTAAAGTATAATTTAAGTAGTTCGGATCTCTAACTGATGGCAGGTGGACAAGTAAGCGCTTTATTAAAATTAACTTATTTGTAATAAAATGGCAAATCCAGAATGGCCCCAGAAGATTACTTTTGATGTTTCCCTATCGGCTTTGTTTAAAATTTCAGTTTTATTCCTGATTGTCTTTTTTTTATTTTTCGTCAGAGATGTGATTCTGATTATTTTTGTGGCTTTAATTTTGGCTTCAGCTTTGGACCCTTGGGTTGATTTCATGCAGAAGCACAAGATACCGCGCGGCTTGGGTATACTGATGATTTATTTAGTAGCGATTATTATTTTAGCCGGAACAGTTTATTTGATTATACCACCAATAGCGATTGAGGTTAAGGATTTAGCCAAGGATTTTCCCCTTTATTGGGAAAGGTTGTCCGGCAGTGTTGAGAGCTTTCGCATCTATTCTGATGACCATGGCTGGACGCAGACCATCCAGAATTCGCTTAATGATTTGCAATCCAATGTCAATGCGATTGAAGCGGCGGCTGGCGGAGTTTTCTCTACCGTTTTTGCTTTTTTAGGCGGCCTATTCTCTTTGTTAATCGTGGCGGTTTTGACTTTTTATTTGACTATTGAAGAGCAGGCCATGAAAAGAGTGTTACGCTCACTGGTGCCGGTCAAATACCAGCCGTATGTTACTCATTTAATCAATCGAATTCAGGAAAAAATAGGTCTTTGGCTTCGGGGCCAATTGATTTTATCTCTGATAATATTCCTGTTGAGTTGGTTTGGCCTGACTATTTTGGGAATTAAATACACTTTGGTCTTGGCTTTATTTGCCGGCATTATGGAATTGGTGCCTTATCTGGGCCCGTTTATCGGAGCGATTCCGGCAGTGTTTATTGCTTTGACTCAAGCACCGGCTCTGGCCTTGGGAGTGGTGATTGTTTATCTAATCATCCAGCAGTTGGAAAATCATATTATAGTTCCGAAAGTGATGCAGAAAGCTGTTGGCCTTAATCCGATAATTACTATTGTGGCCATGATGATCGGTTTCAAGCTGGCCGGCATTTTGGGCATTGTCATAGCGATTCCGGCAGCCACGGCTTTAAATATCGTCTTAAACGATTTTATTGAAATCAAGAAATAAATATTACTAACTAATCAGCTTTTTGCAGACGCGGGATAGATTTATTGATAAATATTATTCTGCCATTTGCAAACAGCGAAAGGAAAAAATAATGGTTTACAAAAAAAGGGACAGTCATCAGGTTTCGGAGATTATTCCTGATGAACAAGCAGAGCTGGAAATGGGCGCCCAGAATTACGCTTATGGGGCCAAAAGCGGCAGGGGATTCTTAAAATTTGTCATTATTGCTTTAGTGGTGATAGTGGTGGTCGTCGGCGGTTGGTATCTGATTGACAACTATACCGATTGGAATTTACCGGGAATGAATTTCCAAAATAAGGCAGTGTCAAGAGGTTGGTATGCCGTGTTCTTATCCAATGGCCAGGTTTATTTCGGCAAAATTGATAAAATAAATAAAAGCGATCTGGTTTTAAGCAATATTTATTATTTACAAGTGGTGACTAAGCCCTTACAACAAAGCCAGGAAACTCCGTCTGTTAATCAAGCCCAAACCCAGCAGGAGCTGACCTTAGCCAAACTGGGTAACGAATTGCATGGTCCAGTTGATATCATGACGATTAATCGCGACCATATCCTTTTGACTGAAGAATTGAAAGAGGACTCCAAAGTGGTAACGGCCATTACCACCTATATTGCCGAACAAGCCGCCAAATAATAATTATCAATCTGCATTTTAAAAGGACGTGGAAAAACCGCGTCCTTTTTGTTATACTAAATAAAGATAATGACTTTATAATGTTGCTGGCCGAATACCCCTGGCTTTTAAGCCAGGGGATGAAGGCCAGTGTGAGAAAAAATATTGTCGGCGGTAGAGACGGGGCATGCCCCGTCTCTACCAGTCATTCTGAATTTGCCCAGATACTGCGGTCTTTAGACCGCAGTCAAATTCATTAAAATGCAATTAGAAAATAGTAAAATTTTCGATGATGGTGAAAAATATCTGACTCTTTTGGAGTTGTCCAGAGCGCAAAAATATGGTCTGGAATATCTGCTTGACGCCGCCAGCCGCGGGCAACTCAAGGCCTTTAAGATTGGTGATGACTGGCTGACTACCGCCAAGTGGTTTGATGATTATAATTTCTTAATTAAGAAGGAAATTGCCGGGGAAGTTGCCCGTTTCCGGCAGACCGATGAAAAGAGCCAATGGGCCGATTTTTTTACCAAGGAAAACCGTCGTCTGGCTTTTAGACCCCAGATTTTTTTGATTATAATAATTTTTTCTCTGTTTTCCTTTTCTTTAAGTTGGCTGGCCTTTTCTCCCAGAGGCAATAAGATGGCGCTGGCTGCCAGCAATCTGGTTAATAAGAAATATGTGGCAGCCAATTATTTTTTAAATTCGGTTCATGGCGTTTATGGTTATGGCTCCGGTTACTTAGCTTATCTATTTAACAGTTCTCTGATGTCAGTCGGCCTGCTCTATGATGCTACCCTTGAAGCCGCCAAAGGGCTGGACCAAATAGCCTTGGGGATTGATAATAAGACCCGAAGCTATAAAATATCCGATGAAATCATTACCGAAGGAATCCATGAATTAGCTGAGATAGCCAGGCATAAATATCGAGCGGTGGCCGGTACTGAAGAAATCAGGCGCCAAATATATTTTAGTGAATGGCAGAAATCGTCTGAATCGGGCAATTAACTGATTATTGCCGAATCCTTGGCTTTTCGCTAAGATGGTTTAACTCAAATGATTATTAAAATATTCCATATGCCTTTAAAGGATGACGATTTGATGCAAAAAATAGTGTCGTTTTGTAAAAGGAGGGGCTTTATTTTTCCGGCCTCGGAGATTTATGGCGGCTTTGCCAATGCTTACAGTTATGGCCCTTATGGCACGGAACTCAAAAACAACATCAAAAAATTGTGGTGGAAAATGTTTGTTCAAGACCGGGCAGATATTGTTGGCTTAGACGGACCGATTTTACTCAACCCCAAAATTTGGGAGGCCTCTGGCCACACCAGCGGTTTTAATGATGCTATGGTTGACTGTCGGGCCTGCCAAAAAAGATTTCGCGCCGACCACTTAGTGGAACAAGCGACTGGCCGTGATTTGGAAGGCGATTTAAAAGCGATGTCAAAAATTTTGCATGATGAAAAAGTCAAATGTCCCAATTGCGGCCAATCCGATTGGACAAAGGTCAGGAATTTAAATCTGATGTTTAAGACCGAAATGAACGGCATTGAGGGACCGGTCTATCTTCGGCCAGAAACTGCCGGCGCTATTTTTGTGGATTTTAAAAATGTTATTGATTCTATGAGGGTCAAGATACCCTTTGGCATCGCCCAAATCGGCAAGGCCTTTAGAAACGAAATTATCGCTGGCAATTTTATTTTTCGTTTGCGGGAATTTGAGCAAATGGAAATTGAATATTTTATTGACCCCAAGACCAAATGGGAGCCGTTGTTTGAAGGGTGGCTTAGAGACCAAGGGGAATTTGTAATGGCTTTGGGCGCCAAGAAAAAGAATTTTAGAAGATTTGAACATCCTAAAGAGAAACTTTCCCATTATTCTAAAAAGACCGTGGATATTGAATATAATTTCCCTTTTGGCTGGAGCGAGCTCTATGGCTTGGCGCATCGGGGCGATTTTGATTTAAGCCAGCATGCCAAATTTTCCGGCCAGGATTTGAGTTATTTGGACCAGATTTCTAACCACCGGTATATCCCGCATGTTTTAGAGCCGACTTTTGGTGTTGATAGAAGTGTTTTAGTGTCTTTGGTCTCGGCTTACACTGAAGAGAAAGTAGGGGATGAGGAAAGAGTAGTTTTGAAGTTTCCTAAAAACTTAGCGCCGATTAAAGTAGCGATTTTCCCGCTTTTAAAAAACAAAGAAAAATTAGTTGAGAAAGCCAAAGGAATTTTTAATTCTTTGAAAACCGAATTAATATGCGAGTTTGATGATAACGGCAATATTGGCAAACGCTACCGCCGGCAGGATGAAATCGGCACGCCTTATTGTATAACAGTTGATTTTGATACTTTGGATAACAACACCGTCACTGTCCGCGACCGTGATAGCATGAAGCAGGAGAGGGTGAATATCGGGGAGTTGAAAGAATGGCTTAAGAGGGAAATTTAATTGAACGCCATGAAAAACCCCGAATTTCTCAAACAAAAATACGATCTCCATAACAGCCCCGAGGCGGCTTCAGCCGCTAAGAGCAGCGAGGTTGCTATCGGCCGGAAGGTTCCTCAAAATCCCGAGGCGCGCATTGAGAATTATCTCGCTCGCCTGGAACAGCTAGCTCTTGATCCTGAAAAAAAACAGGCCAGAAAAATGTTCGGCGGTGAGCCGCGGCCTCGCGCGCTCGCCATCCTGCGGGAAATGGTAATGGACAAGTATGTCAGACCAAATAAAGATAAGCTGGCTCAAGGCGCGGCACAAGTGGAAGAGCGCGCCGCCAGAGAACTAGGCATTGAGGCGCGCTATGGCCAAGAAGAACTGGCCGAGCGCGGAGAAATAGCCGTGGCGGACTTGGAAAAGTCCCTGGACAATTGGATCTTGTATCTTTCCGATTTGAATGAGCCATACCCTGTTTGGTTCAGGTATTATGCTTTTCGCAATATTCTTGATCTGGGCGATTATGACAAGGACAAAGGCGAATTCACCAAGCGCTCAAAAGGCAGCACGCGTCTTTTTCCCGATATTGATCGCGGTGCTCTGGCCTATGTGGAGCAGATGATAGAAGCCTCACGCGATCCCAAAATGCTAGAACGGCTCATCGGCGCCCAGCAAACAGCGGCTCGAGGAGACATACCCGCCGATCAGCTCATCACCAAAGAAAAAGCCCAAAACTTCGCCCAACTCTCATTCGCCAAGCAATACGCCGAGGGTATCCGACAAGCCGGCGAGATTACACCGGAGATGAGGGCTGAAACTAAAGGTCAGTGGGTCAAATATCAGAAAGGCACCGATCCGACAGCTTTATGGGCCTCTTTGCAAAACAAGGGCACGGCTTGGTGCACCAAGGGCTTTGCCACGGCCGAGACCCAGCTCAAAGGCGGCGACTTCTATGTCTATTACACTCTTTGATCGCCAAGGTCAGCCCACTATTCCCCGCATTGCCATCCGTCTGCAAGGCTCCAATATCGGAGAGGTGCGCGGCGTGGCCGATAATGATCAGAATCTGGAAGGCAATATGGCTACTATCGCCGAAGAAAAACTCAAGGAATTTCCTGACAGCCAGCAATATGAGAAGAAAACTCAAGACATGAAACTGCTGACTGCCATTGAAAAGAAAACCAAAAACAACGAACCACTGACCAGAAACGAACTGATCTTTCTCTACGAGATCAACTCCAAAATAGAGGGCTTCGGCTATCAAGACGATCCGCGCATCAAGGAAATCCGCGAAACCAGAAAAGTCGAAAAGGACGCATCAATTATTTTTGAATGTGAACAATCGCAAATCGCTTATGACGAGAAAGACGTCACTGAAAACACACAAGCATACATTGGAAAATGGAACATCAAAATCTTCCAGAAAATCAGAAACTATCCGAACATCAAACATCTTTTTGAATCATTTCCGGACAAAAAAATATTCATGGAAACTCTGGAAACTGACCCGAGTATCAATTCTCCTGAATCCGCCGAAGAAGCAATGAAAAGAAAAAAGATCTATTATTCCGATTGGGGTAAAGACATTCTTTACAAAACAGAATTCAGTGAAGAAAAACAGTCCTATGATTTAGTGAGATTTTCCGTAGAACAACTTGGATTTCCCAAGGGTGCGACTACGCAAGAAATATACGATAAAGCGGAAAAATTAGGATTGGAACTTTGCCCGGCAGAAGTTGGTCCGCATTTGCGTTTGCAATATCCAGGCAAAGAATGGATGTTAATTGCGATGAAACAAATTCCTGACCGCTATGACTCTCCGGCTGTGTTCCTCCTGGGCACTTATGGTGGACAGCTCGTACTCTACGGCTACGATGCCAAGCCTTCGAGCAGGTGGTGTACTGACGATGAGTTTGTTTTCCGCGTCCGCAAGTTTAAAACTTAGAAATTTTTTCACTTTTAATTTTTTGACGTTTTGAAGTTTTGTTTCTTTGATACTTTTCCGCCGTAGGCGGTCGACACAATTTTTTGGTATAATATATTCAGTTTGATTTATCGGACGGTTACGGCTTTCCGAAATCTTTCCGGCAAATGCGTATTGAGAGCGCAAGCGGTCAAGGCTTCTTGCGGAGTGGTTTGTATTTTGTCTTCAAAAAGAAATTTACTTGGTATGCGGCGCTGGTGGATTTTAGATCCCAAATAATATACAGCTTGTGGTCTTCTGCTTTGTGGATTACTCAGGCAGTGTCAAAGATGGCCCCGCATATATTACTGACCGCAATGACAATCCGAATGTGTTCAACCTGAGCACTAATGGTGAACAGCTCGAACTCAACGGCAACAATGCCAAGCCTTCGAACAGGTGGAATACTGACAATAAGTTTGTTTTCCGCGTCCGTTAGTCAATTCTTTTTCCGCGTTTCACAAATCGCGGTTTTTCTTATCAGGATTTTTAAAACTATTCCGCCAGCCGCCCAGCATCCGACCGGTTTCTTCAAGCTTCAAAGACACAATTTCGCAGTGCCTATGGGAAATCAACTTGCCTTCCCAAGCCACGGAAACCAAGAATTTTAATGTATCTAAAATGAGAATGCAATTGGCAATTTTCTCCGCCTTTTTCTCTTTCTCGGTAAAATATGCGTTATATGACAGTTCCAGCAGATCAAGAAATTTATTTTCAATCCGAGTTCTAATAGTGTAACGGGCTCCTTTAGCAATATGAGGCATAATATCAACCCAAATCAAATATCCCTCTTCGATTCTATTGAGAATAGAGGCGTTATCGAGAGAGAGAGAGAGAGTAGAATTCGGCCGTGTCATATTTATAATGATATCATTTCTGTGGAAAATTTGCTTGCCGCCTGGCGAGAATTTCTGCGCGGCAAGCGGCATCGCCAAGATGTGGCGTTATTTTCGCTCCATTTAACTGATAATATTTTATTATTACAGCGTGAACTTGCAAACAGAACTTACCGGCATGGTCCATATCGCGCTTTCAAAATCAATGATCCGAAACCGCGTCATATTCACAAAGCGAGTGTCCGTGATCGACTAGTCCATCACGTTATTTATCGGGTTTTATATCCATATTTTGATTCGAAGTTTATTTTTGATTCATTTTCGTGCCGTCGCGGCAAGGGGACGCACCGAGCAATGAATAGATTTCAGCAGTATGGCCGGCAGGTATCGCGCAATAATACTCGGACGGCCTGGATTTTGAAAGGCGATATCAGGAAATTTTTCGCCAGCATTGACCATAAGATTCTGCGCGACATTTTATCGCGGCAAATCAGAGATAATGACGTTGTTCGGCTCTTGGGCGAAGTGATCGGAAGTTTCCAGACCAAAGACAAACCCAATATCGGTCTGCCGCTCGGCAATCTGACCAGCCAACTCTTAGTGAATATTTATCTGAATGAATTCGATTATTTCATTAAGAGAAAATTGAAAATTGCATATTATGTCCGTTATGCCGATGACTTCGTGATTATATCGGACGATAAACGATGGTTAGCAAACCAAATCAGGCCAATCAGCGATTTTTTGTTTAATAATTTGCAACTTCAGCTTCACTCCGATAAGGTTTTTATTAAGAGTTTGGCGTCCGGCGTTGATTTCCTCGGCTGGGTGCATTTCCCGCGCCATCGCGTACTAAGAACAGCGACGAAAAGAAGGATGTTAAAAAGAATCATTGAAAATCCCAAACCTGAGTCGGTGAATTTGTATTTGGGATTGATCAGTCATGGCAATAGCTATAAACTGCGAGAGAGAATTGCCAATTTATGCGATTTTTGCTAAAATAGCGATATAAATTAATTATGGAAATAAAAATAATTGAAAATAAAATAACTTGGCCAGAAGTTAAGAAGCTGGCCAATGAAAGTTATGGCGATATGGTCAAAGCCGTAGCTGATGTTAACCAGGGTTTTTTGGCGATTGGCGGAGAAATGCATGCCGATGCCGAACAATTATTGATAGAAAAGGGTTCGCGGCAGGACGATTTATGGGGCTTTAATATTTATCCAGAAGCGCCAAGCGAAAAAATGTTAGAATATGTGTCGTTTATAAACATCCGGCCCAAACTCGGCAATCGCAGCCAGGAAATAAACAGTCAGACAATCAAAGATAGAATAAAAGCGTTGATAAATAAAATGATTGTATGAGCGAGGAAAATTGGCATGAAAAATCACTATCTTGGCAATTGGGTAATATCGGTAGCGAAGTGTCACGCGCCATTAATCGCGATAAAATTGGTGATAGCAATGGCCGGCAAAACGCCTTAGAACGCGCTTTGGAACTCATTGATTTTACTTTATCGGATAAAAAACATATTAATCGGCTAAAAGAAATTGTTAGATTACGGGAATTATTGGCTGGTCATTATATTAACAATAATTATTATCAAGTCGGTTTAGAGGATTTAAATAAATATTTACTGTCATTTGCTTTATTGGCGAAAAATAAATAATAAAAATTATTTAAATAATGTATCAAAAAATAAAATTGCCTAACCAAGTTAGGTTGATTACCGTACCCCAAAAAGAAACCCAGACTGCTAATCTGCTGGTTTTAGTGAAAGTCGGTTCACGAGCCGAGAATCTCAAAAACAGCGGCGTTTCTCATTTTATCGAGCACTTGATGTTTAAAGGCACTAAAAAACGGCCCAGTACTTTAGCTTTGTCTAAAGAATTAGACGGCGTTGGCGCCGAGTTCAATGCTTTTACCGGCAAGGATTACACCGGCTATTATATCAAATCCGATACCAAACATTTATCGCTCTCCATTGATGTTTTAGCGGACATGCTTTTAAATTCCAAATTTGACGCTCAAGAAATTGACAGAGAAAAGGGTGTGATTGTTGAAGAAATCAATATGTATGAAGATAATCCGATGATGTACGTTGATGATTTATTGGAACAAACCATGTATGCCGGTCATCCCTTAGGTTGTTCTATTGCTGGCACCAGGCAATCAGTCAAGGCAATGTCCCAGGCAGATTTGCTTGGCTTTAAGAACCAATTTTATATTGGCAATAATATTGTCATTTGCCTGGCGGGAAATTTTAATAGTCAGCATTTACAAGAACTGAAAGCTAAATTCAAATTTCCCTTATCAACTAAGAAATTTCCCATCAATAAAATAAAAATCAAGCAAAATAAGTCGCGGGTGGTTTTGAAATTCAAAGAAACCGAACAAAGCCAAATCGCTTTGGGCTTTCCGGCCTATGCTTATACCGATAAGAAAATCTATGCCCTGCAATTACTCTCAGTGATTTTGGGCGGCAATATGAGCTCCAGATTATTCTGGCAAGTCAGGGAAAGAAATGGCTTGGCCTATTTTATCCGTTCGTTTTTGAGCGTCTATGAAGATACCGGCGCTTTAATAATCCAATCGGGCTTAGACAAGTTGCGGGTGGAGAGTGCTATGGCCTTGATAGTTTCCGAACTGGAAAAAATTAAAAAAGGAGTAACCCCGGAAGAATTAAAGCGAGCCAAAGAATATTTATTTGGCAAAACCGCCCTGGACTTGGAAGATACCTCTCATCTGGCCCAATGGTATGGCCAACAGGAATTAATGATTGGCAAAATTCTAACTCCCGAGGAAAAAAATAAAAAAATCACGGCCGTTACCCTCGGTGATGTTGCCTTGGTGGCTAAGGATATTTTCAAAATCAATCAGTCAAGTTTAGCTGTGATCGGGCCGTTTAAGAATAAAAATAAATTCAAAAATCTTTTGAAATAATTTATGAGAATAGGCATTGATTGCCGGACAATTTTAAATCCTGCTGGCGGCGAACGGGCCGGCGTGGGCCACTATACTTATTATTTGGTCAAAAATTTATTGGCTCTGGACAGAAAAAACGATTACGTCTTGTTTTTTGACAGCCGCTTGAAAGATGTTGAAGAATTCAAAAAATATAAGAATGCCATTATCCGGTTTTTCCCTTTTTACCAGTATAAAAAATATCTGCCTCTAATCTATTCCCAGCTGCTGATCAGCGCGGTTTTAAATCGGGAAAATTTGGATATTTTCCATTCTCCGGCCAATGTCATTCCTTTTTATTACAGTAAGAAATCAGTCATTACCGTTCATGATCTGGCTATTTACAAGTTTCCGGAATTTTTTCCTAAAACTTTTTTAAGCCGTCAGGCCTTTTCTACCAAGATATTAGTGCCTAAATCCCTGGCTCAAGCCAGCCAGATAATCGCCGTTTCCAAAAATACCAAAAAGGATATAATAGAAGAATTCGGCCTGGCGGAAGAAAAAATTGAAGTGGTTTATGAAGGGGTTACAACTAATCAGGAAATTTGCGCCAACGTCGCTAATTGGGAAAATGTTTTTAAGAAATACGGCATCAAAGAAAAATTCATTTTGTTTTTAGGCACAATTGAGCCCAGAAAAAATATTGTCAGTTTAATCAGGGCCTTTCGCAATGCCCGTCTGGTTTATGACTCGCCCCTAAAAGATTATCAACTGATAATTGCCGGCGGCTCCGGCTGGAACGACCAACCGATCTATCAGGCAATTACCGATGCTAATGCTAGCATTTTAGGTATCAAAGAAAGAAGAACCGGCTTGGAAAGGCGTAGCGGCTTAAATAACTGGCCTGGAATTAAGGGGGAATTACCAAAGGAAAGGCGACAAAAAGAGGAAAGAAGGAAAAACCAGCCAGTGAAGTATATCGGTTATGTTTCTCCAAGCGATAAACTGACCCTGCTTTGCAAAACCCAATGTTTTGTTTTTCCCAGTTTATACGAAGGTTTCGGCCTGCCGGTTTTGGAGGCGATGAGTTTGGGCGTTGCCACTATTACTTCTAATTCCAGCTCTTTGCCGGAAATCACCGGTAGTGAAGGAGCAATCTTGGTTAATCCCAACAAAGAATCGGAAATTTCTGACGCGCTTTTGCAAATCGTGACTGATGAGGGTTTAAGGGAATTGCTAACTATCAAAGCCCGGGAAAAATCCCGACAATTCAGCTGGAAGAAATGTGTTAAAGAAACGCTCTCTGTTTATAATTCACTCAAGTAAATAATCATCTAACATATTTTATAAAAATAAATTACCCGGTGTTACCGGGCAATTTATTTATTTGGCGAAGTTATTTTACAAGGTAAATAGTCCAGATGATGACGGTCAGTATGATGACCTGTACCAAAATGCCATATTGGAGAGGCAGATCAAAATTAAGTTTATTGACTAATAAATTGTGGTTTTTATTATGCAATTTATAAAACCATTTGATAATTCTAAACTCTTTTAATTTATAAACAGCCACTAAAACATCCGGTAGAATACTGCCGATAATCGCCCAAATTACATTATCAGCTCGGGCGAATTCAAAATTTTTAAAGAGAAAAATCAAAAAAACAGCCAGCACGAAGCTGTCAATACTGCCGTACAAAGCCATAAATTTAAGATCACCTTTTTCTTGTAAAAATTTAAGACGTTCGCCCCAAAACCTTTTACCCATCTTGGAATCGCCATGAGGGATTAAGTCCAAAATCAAATGCGATAACAGACCCAACAAAAAAGCGATAATCGGACTGCTTATATTTTTGCCGATAACGGTGGCCGCCGCCGCGTGAACCGTGATAAACATATGTTAATAATTAATGGTTAGATCGTTTGTATTATAGCATTAGAACAATTTTTGGTAAATAAAAAACAGCGAAAGCTGTTTTTTGGTGCTCCATTCTTAAAATAGTTCGAACGCATTTCGCCGCCGGCGGCGGCGAGGAAGCCCCCCGCAAAAATGAACGGCTTCGCCGCGAACCGGACAATTTCAAGTTTTTGAATGATTTAAGTATAAATCATTCCAGTAAATTTTTCAATGAAAATGATTGAAAAATTTAATGCCTTGGCGGCAAATTCTTTTATGAAAATTCAATCCCAAAATTTGATAAAGAAAAAGGGCTCCGAGCAGAACTGGTGTCTGTAAGGAGCCCCATTGTCGGCGGAACTTCGTTCGCCGTTAGCCGAGAGACAAAAGCGTGGGGTTGAGCACGCCGCCGGACTCGTTGGCCTTCTCGCCCTCGTTCCCGATCTGGGTCTTGAGGTTGTGCCAACGCCGAAGTCGGTCGCCGTGCTTCCAGCAGGCCGCGAGTGTCGAGACAGCACATTCGTACATGAAGCCCGTGATGCCCTCGAGGTTGGCCTCGTGATATGCGGCGTCCGCCACATCTTCGAGGTTTTTCCCGTTGGCCATCTCGACCTGCATGAGGCGTGCCCACCGTTCCGAGTAGGTGACCACCGCACCGCCGTAACCGTCCGTGTTCATGTCCTTGAACTTCTGCCAGCCGGCTTCGTCGGCGAGCTCAATGGTGGGGGCGTTGGCCAACTTGGCCTCGACCTTCTCGCGATGAGCACGAGCTTTCTTCTCGTACTCCACCTGCCGCTTCTGCCGCTTACGCTCGTTCTTGGCTTCGATGCGCGCGTCTTTCGCCTTGTCTTCGGCCGTGAGTTCGGCTTTCGGATAGGGTCCGACCTCGCCCTCGATGTAGCCCGATTGGGCGCGCTGTTGGTCACGGAAGATGAGTTCGGCATTGGAAGTGCCGTTCACCAGCACCGTGACGCCGTTGAGCTCCTGCTTCGCCGTGAAGTTGCCTTCCTTGGCGAGTCCGATCATCTCCCTGATGGTGTCGACGATGAGGCTGTTGTAGACGTTCGTCTCTTTGGTCTTCATGCTTCTGTCCTCCTTTCAAGGTATGGTTTGATTCCATCTAGGTACTATACCCAGATTTCAATCTATCCTAGCATACCAGACCATAAAAGTCAAGAGGCGGCAAGCACCGCCTCTTGACTTTTCCTACGTGGTGCCGAAGGAGAGAATCGAACTCTCACATCTTGCGATACACGATTTTGAGTCGTGCGCGTCTACCAATTCCGCCACTTCGGCCTACTATCAACAATTAACTTTTAACATTTAACTATTAACAAAATTGTTAAATATTAATTATTAATAGTTAACAGTTATTATCGTAGCAGGGGCCGGAGTTGAATCGGGTTGTTTCTGGACAACGCTGAATGCCTGCTTGCCGGTAGATAGGCTTGTATTTGCTCGTTTTCATTGACACTCATCTTCGCTAATGCTCGTTTCGTTTCCGTCCTCGCCTATTTGATATTAAGTAAGTTAATAGTTAACTGTTAATTGTTTATTGTTAACCCTGTAGCAGGGGCCGGAGTTGAACCGGCGACCAATGGCTTATGAGTCCACTGCTCTACCACTGAGCTACCCTGCCGTGATTTAATCTTTCTAAGTTGTTAATCCACTGCTCTTCCAGGGCAGCGCCAGATGCTCGCGCTTGCTCGCATCTGTCGGCGTCTCAGCTTCGCCTTCGGCTCGCTTCACTGCTGCCCGTCGCTTCGCGACCCACTAAGCTACCCTGCCAGAAAATAATTTTCAATTTTCAATTTTTAAATAATTTAAAAATGATTAATTTAAAAATTAAATCATTGTTTAGAAATTAGAAATTAGAAATTTTAAAATTAGTATCTGTTGCGGGGGTGGGATTCTTGTCCTGGGCAGCGTCCAGTCCTGCGCCAGCTCGGACTGGCCGACGCTCGTCTTCGCCTCGCTTCTGCCCGTGCGAATCCTCTCCTGAAAATAATTCATTATTAACCAAATAGGCATCTTGATTATCCGAAATTTTTGTTGCGGGGGTGGGATTCGCACCCACGACCTCCAGGTTATGGGCCTGGCGAGCTGCTACTGCTCTACCCCGCACAGAACATTGTATCATAAAAATTTAATTTTGACAAGGTAATTAAGATAATTTTTATTTTTAAAGTTCCATTATTTATGATACTATAAATTAATATGGGACAAGTAATCTCGGTTGTTAATCAAAAAGGCGGAGTCGGCAAGACCACCACCGCTGTTAATTTAGCCGCTTACCTAAGCCAATTAGGTAAGTTTGTTTTATTGATTGATTTAGACCCGCAAAGCAATGCCACTTCTAATCTGGGCATCTCCAAGGATTTAGAGAAAGGCGTCTATGAGGTTTTGACCGGCCCTTATTCTTTTAAAGAAGTGATGATTGATACCCAGCACGAATATTATAAATTAGTGCCGGCCACGGTGTCTTTAGCGGGCGCCGGAGTGGAGTTTGTTAATTTAGACCGGCGCGAATTCCGGCTTTATGATAATTTATTGGAGATCAAGAATGACTTTGATTACATTATAATTGATTGTCCGCCGTCGCTGGGACTTTTAACCATTAATGGCTTAGTGGCTTCCGACCAGGTTCTTATTCCGGTCCAAGCCGAATATTTTGCCCTTGAGGGCTTGGGACAATTGGTCTCAACCATCGGTCTTATCCAAGAGAATGTCAAGCCGGAACTGGATATTTTGGGCGCTGTCTTGACCATGTATGATAAAAGGTTCAAGTTAGCCAATGATGTTTTGATGGAACTTTACCGGTATTTTCCCAATAAAATATTTCGCTCGGTTATTCCTCGAAACATTCGTCTATCAGAAGCGCCCAGCCATGGCCAGACAATTTTGGCTTATGATCCCAAATCCAAGGGCGCTAAGGCCTATGAAAGATTGGCTAGAGAATTGGTCTATCAGACCAACCCTTATTAGACATATTTAAAAGATAAAATTTATGCAAAAACCATCTGGTCTAGGACGGGGATTGGGTTCGCTGATTACCGGCAAGAAGACAGCCAAAGAAATAATCGGCGTTGCCAGTGAAGTAGCCGGTATTTTAGATACCCAAGAGAAAATTTATCAATTACCGGTTGATAAAATTACTCCCAATCCTCATCAACCCCGCGCTCATATTAACGAAGAAGATTTATTGGAATTGACTAAGTCAATCAAAGAGCATGGCGTTATTCAGCCCTTGATAGTCACTAAAATCGATAATGGCTGGCAATTGATTGCCGGCGAAAGAAGATGGCGGTCGGCCAAACTAGCCGGTTTGGATAAAGTGCCGGCGATTGTCCGCCAAATGAGCGAACAAAAGAAACTGGAAGTGGCTTTGATTGAGAATTTACAGCGCCGCAATCTTAATGCTTTGGAAACGGCTTTTGCTTATCAGAAATTAGTTGATGAATTTAACTTAACCCATGAACAACTCTCCCAAAGGGTTGGCAAAAGTCCCAGCACTGTCGCCAATACCTTGCGGATTCTCAACGTTATTGATGAAGCCAAGGCAGCTATCAGAGATGGCCAGATTTTTGAAGGACATGCCCGGGTTTTGGCTGGCTTGCCGGCGGCGGATCAATTGATAACACTGAAAAAAATCCTGGCTGAAAATTTAAACGTGCGCGATACTGAAAAAGCCGGCCATCAGGTCGTAGTCCAAAAGCGCATCAGGAAGGTTTCCTTTGATCCGGAAGTCAAAGCCAAAGAAGAATTGCTGCAGGGGATTTTAGGCACTAAAGTGGAAATAAAAAAGCATGGCTCAACCGGCCAAATTATCATCAAATTCTTTTCCGAAGAGGAATTAAGAAATATAGTTGATAAAATTATTTGATATTCTCTTCTGGCCAACGGTCAAGATTAAAATCATTGTTTTTTCAATCGGTTGAAAGCTGTTCTGATTTTACTTTTAGCCATAGAGGTCTTGACGCTCTCCAACCAATCAATATTCGGCCCTTGGCGGTTTTTATCGGTGATAATTTCCACAATATCGCCGCTTTTTAATTTGGAATCCAAACTGACTAAATGGTCATTGACTCTGGCGCCGACGCATTGGTTGCCGATGGAAGAGTGGACATGATAAGCGAAATCAATCGGAGTTGATGCCTCGGGCAAATCAATCACATCACCGGTCGGGGTAAAGACAAAAATCCGGTTTTGGAAAATATCCAATTTAATATCATGCAAGAATTGCTCGTCATCAATGATTTGCTTTTGCCACTTGACCAATTCTGCCAGCCATTTGACGCTTTTCTTATTGGCATTGCCTTTATTTTCTTTATAATCCCAATGGGCGGCAATGCCGAATTCGGCTTCCTCATGCATTTCAATGGTTCTGATCTGGAATTCAACGATCTCGCCATTTTCCGTAAAGACAGTCGTATGCAATGACTTATAGCCATTGGGCTTGGGCTGGGCGATGTAATCCTTGACTCGGCCGGGCATAGGCCGGTAGAGGTTATGCAGAATGCCCAGAGTTGAGTAGCAATCAGCCATGGTCGGCACGATAATCCTTAAAGCGATTAAATCATAGACCTTGGACAAATCTTTATTAACTGACGGGCGAAGCAGTTTTCGATATAAGCTGTAGAGGTGTTTGGTTCGGCCGTGGATGGCTATATTTTTTAAGATTATGCCGTTTTCTAATAATTTTTTAGAAACGCGTTTTTTAACTTTTTCCAAATATCTTTCTTTTTCTTTATATTTTTTGGGCAATATTTCCATAATCCAGTTATAATCAGCCGGGTAGACATATTTGAAAGACAGGTCTTCCAACTCGCCTTTGATTTTGCCGATGCCCAGGCGATCAGCGATGGGAGCGTAAATTTCCAATGATTCAGTGGCGATCCTGATTTGTTTCTCGGCCGGTAAAAATTCCAAGGTTTTCAGATTATGGATGCGGTCGGCGAACTTAATTAAAATTATTCTGATGTCATTGCTCATAGCCACAAACATTCTTCTTAAATTTTCAGCGTATCGGGCTATGCCGCGGTACTTTAAAGTGCCCAATTTAGTGATGCCGGCTACCAAATTAGCTACTTCTTTACCAAAGTTTTTTTTGATGTCTTCCAAGGTGATTTTAGTATCTTCGGGAATATCGTGCAGCAAACCGGCGATAATGGTTTCCTTATCCATTTTAAGCTCGGCCAGAAATTGCGCTGTGGCTAAAGGATGGATAATATAATCATCTCCGGACAAGCGTTTTTGGCCCGAGTGGGCGCTAAAAGCGAATTCATAAGCCAATTTAATCATATCCAAATCGCCATCAGGATTTTTTTCACTGATGGTTTTCAATAATTTTTCAAATTCTGTCTTAGGGTCGGTGAGCATATTGACCAGTATAAATTATTTCTTGGATTTAGGCAAAAGACGAAAATATTGACAAAATTTAAAAGTAATGTATAATACGGTCAGCAGTTCTTTAAAAAAAGGGAGGAGTTATGAGCACGGAAACAGCAGAACCAACGGTTGATGGCCAAGAGTATAATCTTAAAGATATCTTCAATTTTCAAGATGTTCCCGACGATGTTATTTTGCGGGCTATGATTATTGGAATGATTGTTTCTTCTTCTATCAGCACTGCCGAACGTAGGTGTAGAAGTTTCTGGGATTTTTCTGATGAAATTGAAAAAAATATCATGAGTAAAATCGGTCAAACTCCACCCGGTTTTGATCACTCCCTAACCAAGGAAGAGGCTGAAGCGATTTTTGCCTTTTTTGCTAATCCTACAGCACAGCTCTTATTTTTCAATTACTTTTAAACAAACCCAAAACCCACCGGTAAAGTGGGTTTTTAAATTGGCTTATAATTTGTTACGTAGCCAATTACGTAACAAAAATATTAAGATTGGCAATCCTTATTAGTGCATTTGATGTTGCCATATTTGTCTTCGCTTAGCGGATAACCGCAATTTTCGCATTTTTGGTCTAAGGGCTTATTCCAACTGGCAAAGTCGCATTTAGGATAATTGGAACAGCCGTAAAATAAGCCCTTCTTGCTTCTTTTAGCGACAATGTCACCAGCTTGGCATTTGGGGCATTTAATTCCCAGATCCTGGGCGGCTTCATTCTTGATGTATTTGCATTTGGGATAATTGGAACAGCCCTTAAACTCGCCGTAGCGTCCGGTTCGCAGTACCAGATTAGCTCCGCAGTCCGGACATTTTTCAGCTAATTTCTTCGGTTCGGCTTTTTCTTCAACTTGTTCGCTGCCGTTTATTTTTTTGGTATTTTTGCATTTGGGATAATTGGAACAAGCCAGGAATTTGCCGAAACGCCCGACTTTAATCACCATCGGCGAGCCGCATTTCTCGCATTTGGCATCGGTTTCTTCCTCGGTAATTTCTTTTTTAGTTAACTCTTTTTCTTTGGCCATAAGGTTTTTATTAAAGGGTTCATAAAATTTTTTTATTATCGGCTGCCATTTTTTTTGGCCTTCGGAAATTTCATCCAGGTTCTCTTCCATTTTAGCGGTGAAGTCGTAATCAACAATATCCGAGAAATGCTTGACTAAAAGGTCGTTAACCACTAAAGCGATGGCAGTCGGTTTTAAACGGCGATTTTCAACTCTTTCGGCATAGCCCCTGTCAATGACGGTGGCAATGGTTGGAGCGTAAGTTGAGGGCCGACCGATGCCTTTTTCTTCCAAGATTTTAACCAAACTGGCATCGGAATATCTGGCTGGCGGCTGGGTGAATTTTTGCGCTAGCTTAAGGGCGATTAATTTTGCCTTCTCGCCTTTTTTTATCAGCGGCAGGATTTCATCTTGGGTTGAGGTCGGATAAACTTTCAAGAAGCCGTCAAATTTAATGACCTGGCCGTTGGTTCTGAAAGTATACTTATCGTCTTGAGTGTTGATATCAATAGTTGTCGCTTCCAGCTTGGCGCTGGACATCTGGCTGGCCAGAGCTCTTTGCCAAATCAGCTGGTAAAGCTTGAATTGCTGATCATTAAGCGATCCTTTGATTGAGGCCGGAGTTCTAATAATTGAAGTCGGACGAATAGCTTCATGGGCTTCTTGGGCGCCGCGGCTTTTGGTTTTGAATTCCCTGACATTAAGATAGGTCTGACCCAATTCAGCTTTTAGATAATCGGCGGCCTCGGCCAGGAATTTTTTAGACAGAGTGGTTGAATCGGTCCTCATATAAGTGATCAAGCCGATTGCCTCGCCGTTTATTTCCAGGCCTTCATAAAGTTTCTGGGCCACCAGCATGGTTTGCTTGGCGGAAAAGTTAAATCTTCTGTTGGCCTCTTGCTGCAGGGTGGAGGTGGTAAAAGGAGCGCTGGGGTTTCTCTTGACTTCTTTTTTGACTGCCTCGGCTATATAATAATCTTGCAACTCCAATTTTTCTTTTAATTCCTTAGCCTCTTTTTCCGATTTAATCGCCAATTTATCCAGGGTCTTATTATTAACCTTTTGCAGCTTGGCAGTGAAGTCATTATTTCTAATGGTCTGCCAATCGCCGGTTATTTCCCAGTATTCTTCAATTTGGAAATTTTGTATTTCTCTTTCACGTTCAACTATCAATCTGACTACTACCGACTGGACTCGGCCGGCGCTTAGCCCGCGAGCCACCTTTTTCCATAAAAAAGGCGAAAGCTTGTAGCCCACCAGCCGATCCAATATCCGGCGCGCCTGCTGGGAATCAACCATAGCCAGGTTAATTGTTCGGGGATTTTTCAAGGCCTCTTTGATGGCCTCTTCGGTAATTTCATGGAAAGTTATTCTTTTGGTTTGGCCAATCGGCGTTTTAAATATTTGAGCCAGATGCCAAGAAATTGCTTCGCCTTCGCGATCTTCGTCAGTGGCAAAATATATTAAATCGGCTCCTTTAGCCAAGGCGCTTAATTCCTTAACTCTTTTTTTGGCCTTGGCGGGAATGACGTATTCCGGTTCAAAATTATCATCAATGTCAACTCCCAATTCATCGGTTGGCAGATCCCTGATATGCCCGAAAGAGGACTCTACTTGGAAATCTTTAGCTAAGAATTTTGAGATGGTTTTGGCTTTGGTTGGCGATTCCACTATGACGAGATTTTTCATTTGATCTGAGTTAATTTTTAGAGATAATTTTACTATTATCTCTTAAGGTAGTGTTTGCCCCCGATGTCTTTTATCAGCCCTTTTATTTCCAACATCGTTAGAGCGCTTGAGAGGACATTAATATTAAGTTTACTCAATTGTTTGATTTTGTCAATGTGCAGCGGCTCTTTGGACAATAAATTGAAAACAATTTTTTCTTCTTCTTGACTGATGGCCGGCTCATTTTTTGTTTCTTGGAGAATTACCTGGATGTTAAATTCTTGCAAAATGTCATCAGCACCGGTGATTAGCTTGGCGCCCTGCTTAATCAGATTATTTACCCCTTTTGAATTATGGCTGTAAATGCTGCCGGGTATAGCAAAAACATCTCGATTTTGATCCAAGGCGTATTTGGCGGTAATTAACGCCCCAGAACTTTCCGGCGCTTCTATGACCAAAACCCCTTTAGCCAAACCGGAGATGATCCTGTTTCTCATAGGGAAGGTATATTTGGTCGGAGCCGTGCCAACCGGATACTCGGAGATGACTGCTCCCTGGGAACTGATTATCTTATCAATTAAGTACCTATTGCTTGAAGGGTAGACAGAGGGCTGATCTGCTCCCGATCCTAGGATAGCGACTGTTTTGCCGTTGGCGTTTAAGCAAGCTAGATGAGCCAGGGCATCTATACCCAGCGCTAAACCAGAGATGATGGTAAGGCCTCTTTCGGCCAATTGGTAAACGATTTCTTCAGTGGCTTGCCGGCCGTAAGCGGAAAATTTTCTGGTGCCGACTACCGCCAAACAGATGTTGTTCAAGGCATCAATTGAGCCGCGCAGGTATAAAAGAGGCGGAGGATTATATATTTCTTTTAAAGCCCTGGGGTAGTTATCGTCTTTAATGGTGATGGTTTTTAAACCCTCTTGATTCACCAAGTTCAATTCCTGGTCGGGGTTAATTTGACTTCTCCTGATTATTATTTCTTCAACTAAATCCTTATTAAGGCCGGCTGAAATAAGCTTATTGGCATTGGCCTGCCAAGCCGTTTTTAAGTCGTTAAAATAATTGGCCAATTTTTTGAAATTAATCGGACCGATTTTTTGGATTCTTGAGTAAGCTAGCCAGTATTTCAAATCAGAACTGTGTTCATTTTTATTTTCGCTGATTTTTTCCTCCACCTGATGAAGTTTATTTATCCGGTATTGACAATTTACCGGTTATTTGCTAAGGTCTAATATTGGTAAGGGTAATAACTGCTGTTCTGCCTGCTAGTTGATAGATCTGGTTGTCCCCCTCCTGGTAACTTGATTTATCGCCAATTATGATTTTACTCTTAATGGGTAGAGTTATATACTAGTAGGCAGTATAGCAGCTATTATTTTTCGGACTTTTAAAACCAAGCGAGGGTAGCCAAATCGGTAAGGTGGGGGCCTGCAAAGCTCTTAATTGCCGGTTCAAGTCCGGCCTCTCGCTCCAAACTTCAATATGAGGAGATGGATTTCTGACGATTACGCCTTTGGGTCAAGTGACCGTTTAAGTCGTCAGTGAAATCTTCTTGGGAGAACCCAAGCATCTCCTCTCCCAATTTACGGGGTGTAGCTTAAAGGGTTAGAGCCCCTGCCATGGATGGTACATGGATGTGGGGGAGATGGTGGTCCAAATCCGCCCATCCCGACCAAACTGCCTCTTCAGTGCTTGAGTGGTGGAATTGGCAGACACAACGGACTTAAAATCCGTTGGCTTAACAGCCGTGCGGGTTCAAGTCCCGCCTCGAGCACCACTGCTTTTTAAAAACAAGGAGGTAATTCAATGACAGAACACTGCCTGACTTTCCCCTCGTCAACTTTAATTATATTTGTTCATTGCGCTGTCAAGCGAAACAGACACCGTCTCTTCAACTGCTGAGGCGGTTTTTTTTATAATTTCTTTGGCTTGATGGGATTGTAGCCAGCCGATTTTTGTCAAAACATAATCAGCGCCGTCCATTTTTTCTTTTTTGGGGGTAGCCACGCCCAGCCGGATTCTAATAAAATCCTGGGTTTTTAAATGTTGAATGATGGATTTAACGCCATTATGCCCGCCAGCTGAAGCATCTTTAACTATTTTTATTCGACCCAGAGGCAAATCAATGTCGTCATGGATAATGATAATGTCTTTAGCCCCTAATTTATAGTATTTGACTAAAATGCCCACTGCTTCACCGGAACTGTTCATATAAGTCGTGGGCTTGGCTAAGATAATTTTTTCAGCTTTGATTTGCCCAGTGGTAATTTCCGCTTTGAATTTTTTAGTTTCTTTAAAATCAGAAAAATTAAAATCGTCAGCCAAATTATCAATAGCTAAAAAGCCGATATTGTGCCAGGTTTTTAAGTAAGCTTTCCCGGGATTGCCTAAACCGACTATAAGTTTCATAATTTTAAAAAATTAAAAATATAAAATTATAAAAATATAAAACAATAATATCAAATATCTAATATTTATTTTTAGGTTTTTATATTTTTACGTTTTTATTTTGTAGCTTTTAATTTAGCCACTGCTTTAGCGATATTTTCTCGTTGACCATATTTTTTATTCTCTTTGGCTTCAATGGACACGTTCCATTTTTTGGTTTCCATCTGGATCGGCGTGCCTAAAATATGGAATTTTTCCCTGATATTATTTTGTAAGAATCTGATGTAAGAAAAATGCAGGATTTTAGGGTCATTAACATAAAGCAAGAATCTGGGCGGCTTAGTGCCGACTTGCTCTATCTTATAGATATAAGGATTCCTCAAGCCGCGGCCCCGCGCCGGTCGGTGCCGGCTGATTTGGTATTTTAAGAATTTATCTAGCTGGCTTTTGGAGAGCTGGATGGCTTTTGATTTCTCAATATCAATTATCATATCTAAGATTTTTCTGGTCCGAACCCCATCTTTGGCGGAAACGAAAATAATCGGCGCCCACCAAAGATAGGGGAATTGGTTGTAATAATAATCAACATATTGGTTGACGGTGTTGGTTTCTTTAGCGGGTATCAAGTCCCATTTATTGGCCACGATAATCAAGGACTTGCCGCTGTCTAAAATTTCCTGGGTAACTTTTTTGTCTAAAGCATCTATTTTTTTCTGGGCTTCCGTGACAAAAACCACCACCTCGGCCTGACTGATGGTCTGGAGGGATTTTTCAATTGAGGCCCTGGCCAGCGTCTTATAGCCAACTCGGCTTTTTCTGACAATGCCGGCGGTATCAATTAAAATGAAATTATAATCTTTATAAGAGAATTCAATATCGTGTGATTCACGGGTGGTATGGGCGATATCAGTGACAATCACTCTTTCCTCACCCAAGATGGAATTTAAAATTGAGGACTTGCCGACATTGGGTTTGCCCACAATGGCCACTTTAATTTCCGGTTTCTTTTTTTCTGGCACTGACCGGTTTTTTCTTTTAGGCAGACGACTGACCAGCAAATCCAGCAAGTCGCCGCAACCCGAGCCATTAGCGGCGGAAATCATTTGCGGTTCGCCTAAATTAAGCGAATACAAATCTCCTGCCATTTGGTGGTATTTAAGAGAATCGGCTTTATTACCGACTAAAATCGTTCTGGACTTAGAACTGCTTTTGATAATTTCTCTAGCCAGTTCTTTATCGGTGGGTAAAACGCCGTTTTTAATGTCAATTAAAAAAAGCATCAAGTCAGCGTCGGCTATGGCTTTCTGGGCTTGTTTGACAATATTCTTTTCTATTGGCCCGGCCTGGCTGCTTTCAATATCCAAGCCGCCGGTGTCAATCAGAATAAAGTATTTTCCTTGCCAAGAAACTTTATCAATGTTTCTATCTCTGGTAGTGCCGGACAGGGGTGAAACCAAGGCTTTATTTTTTTCCACCAAACGGTTGAACAAGGTTGACTTGCCGACATTAGCTCGGCCGACGATAGCGATTTGCGGAAGTGTGGTTTTCATAATAATTATAGTATCGCAAATAATTCTTCTTGGCAATTTAAAGTCAAACAAAAAGCCCGCCATTGAGACGGGTTTTTAAATGAATAAATTTCTATTTTATTTGTATCTTTTAATTATTACTCCGAAAAAGTCATTAGCGCATAATGGGCAGTGTTCACTTTCAAAAAATAAGCCACTAAGTGATTTAGGCCAATTGATATTGAATATATCGGCGATTTCTTGCGCTTTATCGCTAGAAAAACCTTGGACAAAACCGCAACTTTTACAGAAAGAGACGATGGCCGCTCCTTCACTTAAAACTTCTTTTATTTTTTTTCATCTAACTGATTTGCTTCATTAGCGGGTGCTTTAATTACTCGGCCCAAAAGAGAATTTTTAAGGTTATCTTCCATAATATGGTTACCTTGCTTTTTTAGAATACCCGGACTTTCTAACTTGTTTTTCTTGGAAAATTTCAATAATTTCTTGGGCGGTTCTGGCTATTAAACTCTGATAATCTTCTTTATCAATGTTCGGGTCAAGTCCTTCGGTTGGATATATTAGTAAAATATCAGTTTTCAATGTTGCCGGTTTTTCAACTGGATGAGTTTTTAGATCAATAGTAATGGTATAGGTAAAATCACCATCATCTATCTCAAAGAAAGCATCTATGTGGTGCAGATAATCCAAGGGTGAGCCGACGGCGGTAAAAAACCTTACCCGATTATAATCGTTAGGATAAACTCTTTCAACGATAGTGGCTTGAAGATCGTTGGCAAATCTTGGTTCCGGATCGCTGGGGTTACCGGGTTGGCTTTCTTGGACCAGTCGCAACGCTTCATTTCTGGTCATATAATTATGACCTTCTCGCCAGTTTTCAAATTCTACTGGTCTTATCACTTCTCCAAAAATTTCTGATTCTGCCATTGATCCGGTCAAACCAAAATGAGGTTTTCCGCGATGTTTCATATTAGCCGTTAAATATTTATTTATGTTTTTTATATTATCATTTTTTAAAACTACTGACAATTATATTAGATGTTAGGGTTAAATCATCATTGACTTTTTTAAAAGGAAGTGTTAGGTTTTGATCAGCACTTTAACAATCAAGGAGTGAGTCATGAACCATTTTAACAGGCAAGACCTTTGGTTTTTAGAACCGCTTGACGAGAGGACTAAAGCAGTTCTGGCTTCCAAGTTGTCCCAGGAAAATTTTTCGAGGCAAATTGAGTGCGCTGACGGGCTAAAAAGAGATCTTTGGCAAGTCAGTAATTTGTTTATTATTAATTTGCAAGAAAATTGGCGAGCTTTCGGCCTGCATTTCAATATTTATGTCAAGCATAAAGACCGGCTGGCTGCCCGCTGGGAAATTGCTGATTAAAGAGGAGAAAGCCAATGTATTATTGCAGAAAATCGGACTGTCCGGGACATTTTTTAAGAGGTCAAACCTGTTTTATCTTCTATCCTTTAAGTTATCGTTGTAACGAAATTGGTTGCCCCGGTCATCTTAAAAAGGGTGAGAAATGTTTTCCTCATGTTTTTTATTGCCAAGAATTGGGCTGTCCGGGCCATCAGCGTTTAGACCAAGCCTGCTTGCCCCGGATCATTTTTTGCGGTGAAAAAAATTGTCCAGGCCACTACGGTTCTGGACGATGCTTGTATTATTGCAAAAAAGTAGATTGTCCCGGTCATCGTCTTCCCTTTAGCCAATGTGCTGGCCGCCAATTGCCTTGAGATCAGCGGTCTGATTTTTAACTAACATTTTTCCAACCTCTTATTAATAAAGATAAATCAGTCCCGAACGTCAGAATCGTTTGGGATTTTTTTATCCATTATTTTTAGGTTATAATTAAAACTATCAGTTTGGCATGGTTTTTTCGCCCCAAAGACCGAGACCTTATTATTCAGTGCAATTAGCCAATTATTTTGCTATAATAAAAATAACCTAAAAATAATTTCAAATCTATGGATGATATGAGTCAAGCGCCTCCAATGGCGCCAGCTCCGGCTTACACTTATACCGGTCCCAGCCAATTTGATTACAAAGACCGGCAAATCCATTATGAAATCAAAAAGCGTCACTGGCAAAGGTGGGTTTTTTACGGCTTGATTTCGGTTTTGTTCCTGGGTATGACCGTTTACATTGTCAAAGTTTATAGTGATAACCTCAAGTTGGTCAATGATATATTAGCGGTTAATCAAAACTTGAAAATCACTGTTGCCAATTTGACTGAATCGGAAAAGAAATTAGTTGAAAGGCAAAGGCAGATTGGCGAACTGGAAAAATCAATTGCCGACAATCAGGCAATTTTAGACCAAAAAACTGATGACTTAAAAAAAGCGACTGATGAACAAACCCAACTGATAAACAAATATCAGAATTTTAAGGTCAAACTGGGTTCGGCTGATGCCAATATCTATTCTTTTTTGATAAATTTCAGCACCGGCGTTTCGGCTGAAGATGTCGCTAAAATTCCCTTGGCGGAATATAATTTCGGCGGAGAAGATACTGATAAAGACGGCTTATCTAATGCCATTGAATCGGCTTTAGGCACCGATACCAGCAAAAAAGACAGTGATGGCGACAGTTTTGAAGATAAAGCGGAAATATTAGCTGGCTATAACCCATTAGGAAAGGGCAAACTGCCAATTGACCAAACCTTTATCGCCCTGAACAAGGGTTTGATTCTGATTCAAGTGGAGCAAAATAAAGAGGCCTGGTATGTCAGCCCCAAGGACGGCCAGCGCTATTTTTTAGGCAGTCCGGCTGATGTTTTGACCGAAATTGAAAAATTATAATAAATTATAAAAACAGCCGCTACCTCGGCTGTTTTTACAATTGACCTTTATGAGCATTAATGGAATAATAAATTATAGGAAACGAATAATTTTAATTTCTGCAGTTTCTTTTTTAATTATTTTAGCTATTATTGCTGTTGTACGTTTTGGCTTGGGTGGTCCAGAAGATACTTGGCTCTGCGAAAACGGCGTTTGGGTCAAGCATGGCTAGCCCTCAAAACCGGCTCCTTTAACCGGTTGCGGCCAACTCAAAACAATTGCCAATTTTGAAGAATGCGCTGCTCTGGGCCAGCCGATTAGTGAAAGCTATCCCAGACAATGCCGTTATAACGGTCAAATTTTTACCGAAGACATTGGCAATGAACTTTTAAAGACCGATTTGATCAGGATCAGTAATCCTCGACCGAACCAAAAAATCTCCAGTCCTTTAACTATTACCGGCCAAGCCAGGGGCAACTGGTTTTTTGAAGCCAGTTTTCCGATTGATCTTTATGATGGCAATAATAATTTGTTGGGCACTGCCATTGCCCAGGCCCAGAGCGAATGGATGACAACCGATTTTGTGCCTTTCACGGCTCAATTGAAATTCGGCCAGCCCAGCCTTGAAAAGGGATTGTTGATTTTAAGAAAAGACAACCCTTCCGGCTTAGCTGAAAATGATGAACAATTAATTGTACCGGTAAAGATAAGCAATCAGTCTACTACAAATTAATTTACCAATAATATGAACGAAAAATTTCTTAATGAAAATAGAAGAAAAGAGTTGGAGATATCAGCGACCAGAGAAAGTTTTTTACCGGAGCACGAAGAATTGGACGAACCAGTTGAAGTTAAGTCGCCATTGTCAGCGGCTGATTTTGCTCCTGAAAATAAACCAGCCGAGTTAGATTATTCTAAACCGCCCAAATTAGAATTAGCTGATTTGTTAAATCGTGAAGGCGAGATAGTTGATTTTAGCCAAGCCAATGATTACCACCAATTAGTGGAAATGATTATGCGCGAAGGATCAATCACCAATCAATTAGGCCAAGAACTGCCAGCTGAAACCGTCATTAATTTGATTTACAAGCTGACTTACCAGGATTTGAAAAATTATCAGAAAGCGGATTGGACTAATATAACTTTGCGTCATAACCTGCGAGCAACTGTGGCCAAACTCATTGATGAATACAAAAAAACCGATGAATTCAAGGCCTTAGCTGGTTTGGATTTGAGCGCCGCTTCAACTATTGAGGAAGTGATTGATTTAATTAATCAGCCAGAAAAGTTAATTGATACCAGTGGCAATTTTATCGGCGCTAACGATATAATTAAATATATCAAAGACGGCCAACTGCATTTGCTACCCGAACCTATTCGTTTTAAGGTCATTGAAATAAATCGCCGGGCCAGTCAAGAATATATGGCTTTAAAAGAACAAACTCCCAAAGCATCACCACCGCCGAAATCATTTTTAGGCCGAATTGGCGGCGCTGTTGCCAAATTAAAATTTTGGAAAAAATAAAATGATTATGAGCCAGAAGCTTTTTATCCTGTTTTTATTTTTTTTGCCTTTGGCTACTCTTGCCTACCAGCCCAGATTGACCGTCAATCAAAATTATCTTGAGATATTAAAGCCGGAAACTTCCCAGGCCTTTTACGGGGAATTAAAGGGGCAATCGGCTGTCTATAAAATAAAATCAACTACTTCTTTTCGACTTTATCTGGGTTTGTTGGTCCCAGCCCTTGATAACGCCGACCAGGATTTTTCAGCCCGGGTCTATGTTAAAGATGAGTTAAGTAACTGGCAGATGATTTATTTCTTAGACGGTTTAAAAATGTCTTGGTTAAAATTCTATGAAGGTTTTACCAACGATGATTATCTTCGGGGCCCGGAATTGAAATCGGAAGAAGCTCTTAGCGATAAATTGAGAGGAGTGGAGATGGCCGCCGGCATTTATACTATTGAGGTTTTTAGTCCTGATAATTTAGGCCGCTACGTCTTGGTAGTCGGCGATCAAGAAGAACTGTCGGTTCAAGAGGCGATTGGCGCTTTAAGCATTCTGCCGGCAATAAAAAAAGATTTTTTTAATAAATCTCCTTTTTCAGCCCTATTCACTTGGCTGGCTTTTTATCTGCTGCTCTTGGCTTTGGCTGTATTGCTGCCGATCATGGCTATAATAATTTTAATTTTTACCATCAGAAAAAAACGATACTTACAAAATAACCTTTAATTTTGGCCCAAAATTATCAGAAAATCAGCTTGGGAGGCGATGGCTAGCGGCTGGCTTGAAGTCGGGGTGGTCTTATAGATTTTAGCCAGTTCGGTAGCGGTGGCCGGGTTCTTACCCTCGGACAAATCATAAATTATTGTTTTCAAATAGTCATGATTATTAGCATTAGCCACGTTGATGACTTCAAAGCCGCTTTCTTCCAAATTGATCTGCTGCTGGCCGGCTAAACCGGTTACCCAAGTGCCGTTTCTAATATCAATCGTTGCCCCTTCTTTTTTATAATCAATTATCGGCGTTAGCGGTAAGGTCTGGGCCGGTTCGGTTTCTGTTTTTGATTTGTTTGGAGTTTCGTCGCTAATCTGATTGGCGGCGTTTTCTTTTTTGGTTAGAGCGGCGGTTAAAGATTCGCTGACCGTACTGGTCAATATTTGACTGCCTGGGGCAGAAAAAATATTTTTCCACATAGCTCTGATTTCGCCATAACTACTGTCCTTAAGTAAAAGAACATAAGCGCCGTTGATGATTTGGGAATAAACAAAACCACTGGGCCCATCGGAGAGCGTCTGGCTGATTATTTTTGAGGTCTCAATGTTTTTGCCCAGCTGGACCAAACTCAGCATTTCCCAAATTTCCAAATTAGTGTGAATATGCTCGTTATAGGCATTGAGCAAGCTATTGATTTTTTTGGGATTAAAAAATGTTTCAACCTTAAATATTTTTTCTTTAAGCGCTGCCAAAATTTTTTGTTGTCTTCTGGATCTGGCGAAATCCGAGCCCTCTAAGCCCAGCGCGTGCCGGGATCGGGCGTATTTTAAAGCTAACTGGCCATCCATATGCTGCTGCCCCTTTTTAATATATAAATTTTCATACCTGTTTTCTATGGGGAAAACATATTCTTGGCCGCTAATCGGATATTGAGGATCAATTAAGTCCCTTTCCACTTCAATATCCACTCCGCCGAATTCATTAATCAGTTTTTCAAAGCCGGCAAAATCCACCGTAACGTAATAGTTTATCGGCGTATCTAAAAGTTCGCTTAGAGCCCGAGCCATTTCCCGACCACCGCTGCCGGCCTCTTTTTTTTCGGCGTAAGCGTTGAGAGCGTTTATTTTTAGCCAATCATAATTATTGGTTTTAAGGCTCAGGTCTCTGGGGATTGAAACCATAGCGACTTGTTGAGTGCTGGGTTTGAATGAACCTAAAATTATGGTGTCAGCCAAAGTGCCGCCTTCATGGTTTTGGCCGCCCATGCCAATGATCAGGATATTTATCCTGTCCTCATTTTCGCCAACCAGGTTCTTATTCCCCGAGCCCATTAATCTGCTCATTTGCTGAAGCAGATTTAATTTTGACAGGCTTTTAATCAGATTTTCATCGGAAAAAACCACTGAAGATGAAAAAACTGCCAGGACTATAATTGTTACAATAATAATGCTGGCAATTATCTTTTTGATCCTATCTCCTCTGACTGGCTGGTCAGGCGAGATCTTTTCCGTTATTTTTTCTCCTGCACTGCCTTTTATTTTTACTTTATCCTCTACCGGTAAGAGATTGACCTTGACTTTTGTCATTATTTTGGATAAATTTAATTTTCTGGTAGACGTTTTAGTTGACTCTTTTTCATTATATCTTATTACTTGAAATTTGCCAAGAGTTTATGTTATGGCAAGGTTTGCAAAATACTAATTTAACTGTTATAATTTAATCAAATATTACCTTAAATAAGTGGATAATTTTTCTGACTACAATTCAAGCGCCGGCCAAGCTGATTCCGGCCTTCAGCGGCCGGGCCATCTTAGGAAAATCTTAGAATTTATCTGGGAGATGACCAAGATAACTTTTATTTCTTTAGTTATTATTTTACCGGTCAGGTATTTTCTAATTCAGCCGTTTTACGTTAAGGGCGCTTCTATGGAACCGAATTTTTATGATCACGAATATCTGATAATTGATGAGATAACTTATCGTTTAGGCGAGCCCCAAAGGGGTGATATCGTGGTTTTTAAATATCCTAAGGATCCCAGGCAGTTTTTTATCAAAAGAGTCATTGGCCTGCCGGGCGAAAGAGTTAAAATTGAGAACGGGCTGGTTTATATTACTTCAGGCGGTCAAACCAATGTTTTAAATGAAGAATATCTGACTGACGGCCTTGAGACCAGATTGCCCATTAGCGGCTACGGGGAGGTAACCCTTAAAAATGATGAGTATTACCTTTTAGGCGATAATCGCGATCAAAGCTTGGATTCCAGGGTGTTCGGCTCGGTTAAGAGGGATTACATTATTGGCCGAACTTGGCTGCGGGGCTGGCCTTTGACCCGGCTGACATTATTTAACGCGCCGGAATACGGCTTTTAATAAAAAAGCGCAGTTGTATTAATTATGTTGAAAAAAAAGGCAATAATTTCTCAAAAGTCCAATAAGACGGCAGAGAGGAAGACCGGCAAAGCGGTTAAAAAAATCCGTCGGGCGAAAAAAAATATCGCCACGGTTACCGGTATGCGCGATATTCTGCCCCAAGATCAAAAATACTGGGAGAAAGTTCGCCAGGTGGCCAAGCAAATTTCCATTGATTACGGCTATGACCGGATTGATACCCCGGTTTTGGAGTTGACTGAATTATTTGTCCGAGGCGTGGGAGCCCAGACGGACATAGTTGAAAAAGAAATGTTTTCTTTTACCGATCAAGGCGGCGACAATTTGGTTCTTCGTCCTGAATTCACGGCGGCGGCGGTTAGGGCCTATATCCAGCATGGCATGTTGAATCAAATTCAACCGGTTAAATTTTTTTACTTAGGCCCGCTTTTTCGGCACGAGAAACCACAATCCGGCCGCTATCGGCAGTTTTTTCAGTTTGGCTTTGAGGCCATTGGTGAAGAAAATCCGGCTTTAGACGCCCAATTGATATTAATGGGCTGGAATTCTTTAAATGATTTAGGCATTGAATCGGTCATCCAAGTCAATAGCATTGGCTGTATGAGTTGCCGGGAGGAATACAAAAAAGTCCTGGTAAAATATTACAAAGCCAAGGCCAAACTTTTATGCGAGAGTTGTAAGACTAGGCTAACAAAAAATCCCCTGCGCCTTTTGGATTGCAAGGAAAGCGGCTGCCAAGAACTAAAAGACGACGCGCCCCAGATTTTGGATTATTTGGACGATAACTGCAAAGAGCATTTTATGAAAGTGGTTGGCTACCTTGATGAGTTGGATTTGCCTTATGTTTTAAATCCTTATATTGTCCGCGGCCTTGATTATTATAATCGGACGATCTTTGAATATTGGGCAATTGATGATGTTGAAGGCAAAAATGCTTTGGGCGGCGGCGGCCGATATGACGGTTTGGTAACTATGTTGGGCGGTCGGGAAGATACTCCGGCTTGCGGACTGGCCATGGGCTTAGATAGAATAGTAGCCAAAATGAGAGAGAAGAACATTGAAGTGCCGGATAAAAGGGTGGATGTTTTTGTGGCCCAGCTCGGTGACGCGGCCAAAAAGAAAGCTATGTTGATGTATGAAAATCTTCGGCCAAACGGCAGTTTTACCATTGCTCAGGCCTTTCATAAGGACAGCTTAAAGAAGCAATTGGAACTGGCTAATAAAATGAAAGTGAAATTTACTCTCATTATCGGGCAGAAGGAAGTTGGCGAGGGGACAATTATGCTCAGGGATATGCAAGGCGGCGTGCAAGAAGTGATTGATTTCAATAAAATTGAAAAGGAATTAAAAAAACGCCTGGAGAAATATCGCGAGGGCGCAGTGATAGATTTGACAGCTGATGAGGAAGAAAAGGAGAGTAGCACCGAAATACCGGAAGAAGATGTTGCCGACCTTGGTGATTTAGGTGATGATTTAGCGGCCGTCTAGCCAGTTGCTAAAATAACTAATAATATAATTCATAGAAAGCGAGGTGAACAAGAGTGGCTGAAGTTAAGAGAAAGAAGGGTGAAACCTTTGAAGCTTTAATTCGCAGGTTCAGCAAGAAAATTCAACAGAGCGGCAGATTGATCCAATCCAGGAAAATTCGCTATTATAATCCTGAAAAAAATAAGACCGCTATCAGAGCGGCCGCCAAAAGAAGACAAGAAATAACTGCTAAACGGGAATATTTGAAGAAAATTGGAAAATTAGTTGAAGAAAAAGAAAGAGACGGCCGAAGATAATATTTAAGTGGCAAGTTTATCCTGTTAAGTAGGCAATTTATTACCAAAATGCCGGCAGAATTTTTACTTAACAGGGTGAATAAAGTTTATAAAGTTCATAAAGTTGAAGAAATTATTTTTTGACTTTATGACTTCCTAAATTTTAATCTAAACCCATGCCTTTAGCCAAGCAAATCAATAATGATTTTTTAACCGCTTTCAAGAATAAGCAAGATACAACTGTCTCGGTTTTAAGGTTGCTCAAAGCCGCTTTGACTAATAAAGAAATAGAAAAAAAATTGCCTAAGGGTGAAAATCTGGCTGATGACGATATCCTGGCGGTTATCAAATCGGAAGTAAAAAAGAGAAAGGACTCAATTGAAGCCTTTAAGCAGGGCCACAGAGATGATTTAGTCCAAAAAGAAGAAAAGGAATTGGCCATCTTGGAAAGATACCTGCCCAAACAGCTGTCCGAAGAGCCAATCAGGGAAATTGTCAAGAAAGTTATTAGTGGTATTGGGGCGACTGCTTTAGCTGATTTTGGCCGGGTTATGGGATTAGTGATGCTTCAAATTCAAGGCCGAGCTGACGGACAAGTTGTTTCAAAAATTGTTAAAGAAGAAATGGGAAAATAATATAAATTAAGCGTAAAATATATTATTATGTTTGGGCTGCGACTTTTACCTATGCAGAAGTCAAGAATCGCCAAAAAAGTGCTATTGGCCAGCTTTTTGGCGATTTTTTTATTGATGATTCTACCCCAAGCCGGCTGGGCTCAAGTCACCGATAGCCGCTTTGGCTTAAGTGAAGCGTCAACTATTGGCCTGCCCCAAACTAATCTAATAACAGCCATTGTCAGAATCGTCCAGCTGCTCTTGGGTTTCTTAGGAATTATAGCGGTTATCATGGTGCTTTACGGCGGTTTTGTCTGGATGACTTCCGGCGGCGACCCGGCTAAAATTGAGAAAGCCAAAAAAATACTGATTAATACAATTATTGGTATAATTATCATCCTGTCATCATACATTATCACCGCTTTTATTATCAGGGCGTTGATGGGCTGGGGCGGCGGCGGTTGGGGGGATGGCGGCGGTGGCACTGATGATTTTGGCCGCTGGGGCATCGGTGTTGGTCCGATTGAAAGCGTTTATCCGGCGCCCGGACAGGTTGATGTGCCGATTAATACGATAATCGCTGTCACTTTTAAAGAAAAGATCAATCCCCAGACAATCTGCGGCAGCTCGGCTTGCGATGGCCAAACCAAAATGGCCAATGTGGAAATTTGCCAGATTGACGATCATGGCGTTTGTGTTGATGAAGAAGAAGAATTTTCAACCAATGATTTCACTGACAGTTTGGTCAAAAGCGATGATAACCGAACCTTTACCATCATTCCCAATAAATATCTGGGACTGGAAGATTTCCAAGACCGGAGATTCAAGGTTGTTTTGCAATCAGGCATAGAAACTTTAGCCGAACCGGGTAAGTCGGTCTTCAACAGCTTGGTTGATAAAGAATACGCCTGGCAATTTATAACTAACGGCGAATTAGATCTTGATCCGCCAGAGATTATTGACTTAGTCGGCGTTTATCCTTATCCGGATGATGAGATTGATACTTATGGCATCTCGGCTGGACCGACTGCCACTAAATTTTTCGTCAGCTTAGAGGCCGATACTATCAAGAAAGAAATTCTATCAGCTTTTGACGCTACTGCTACCAAAGGAGCTGGGACTACTATAACTGGAACACTGACCGGGAATTACGGCGGTACAGCTACCGGAGTGGCGACAGTTAGAATTGATTCCGGTACCGGAGAAGTAAAGACCACTTGGCCCGGTGAGATGGGAACATTTAATAGCGGTCAGTTTGATCCCACCGGCGCTACTTTAAATATCGGTCCCTATGGTTTGGTTTTCAATGTCAGCGGCGTAGTGGCTCGCGGCAATTCCTGGACTTTTAATGTTGTCTCTCATCAAGTCGGCGATAAATTGGAAATAAAGTATAATAATGGCGTTATTAAGACCTATATTTTTGGCACTGATATCGCCGAGCCCGATGATTTTGCCGATAAATTAATTGCTGATACCAATATATTTTCCGCTTGCGGAACTTATTGCCTCCAAACCAAGCAAACCGGTGTTGCTACCGCCAAGTATGATCTTAGTTATGTGGGCAGTGGCACTTTTACCATCACTAAAACCAATGGCCAGGATGAACAGCCCAACAGGCAGCCAAATGGTCAGCGCGATGTTTACCGCAATACCATTATCCAGATTAATTTTAATGAGGCCATTAATCCCACAGCCGTCAAAGACAATATATTTATTATGAGAAGTGATCGGCTGATTGATTATGATATTCAAATATCCAACCAATATAAAACTCTGGAATTAGTCGCTTTGGAGCAATGCGGTCTAAACAGTTGCGGCGACGCCATATTTTGCTGGCCGATTGAAGGCAATGCCCAAAAATACGCTATTAGAATCACAGCCGCGACCCTGATGTCTAAGAGCGATACTAAATGCTCGGCTTGGGGCGGAATTGACGACGGTCATGACCGTTGCGTTAAAGATGTTAATGGAGTGAAGGTTTTTTATCCTCTGGCTCCGACTGGTGATGGCCTGGTTGATATGAGCTTTAATTCTTTTAACGGCAGTTTCAATACTTATCTGAATAATGATAAAAATATTGGTCTAGCTGAAGGCAAGTCAGGAAATGGCAATAATCACTCTGGCCGACCGCATTATAATCTTAATTCAGGTATAAGCTGCGTTTTAGATGATGTTGCCGTCAATTGCGGCACGGCCAACTCCCGAGTAACCAGTTATGGCAATTCTACCCCGGTCTACGGAGTCAGCGGTTTTGGCGATGATTTTATTTGGTCTTTCTTCATTTCCAGTGAAATTGACAAGCAGGCGCCGCTGATTAAAACCGATTCGCCAGTGGGCGATGAAGATATAAATACTGCCACCGGCGATGTTGAATTTTATTTTGACCGCTTAATGCGCAGTTCAACCTTAAAGCCGGGCTGGAATTACGGTTCACTGGCTAAGGAAAAATCAATTCGCTATCTTATTTTACAGACCATAACCGATAGCGCCTTGCCAGTCGGCTATTGGGCGCTCAAAGTTGACCAAGATGATAATTTTGACGGCTGGGCTGATTACACTTTGGCTAAATTACACCATAATGATTTTGATAGCGCGGTCAAATACGGACCCTTGGGCGGTTCGGGCTTGCAGTCAATAACCCAAAATTGCTTTTTACCCAGCGCCGGTCCCAAAGAAGCTGCCAGATCAGGCCAAGAGTGCGCTTATAACGGCGACGCCTTAGCTGCTGATTGCGCCGAAGTGGTCTCAACTAATCCCGCTTCCTATGGCTATTTGAATTGTAATGAAATAACCGGTGCTAGCGAATGCGCCTATACCTGCAAAGTTTTGTATTATGATGCCAATAACACCACCACTGATTTAGGCGGCAGCTGGGTCTTGACCAAAGATCACCCGACGGCGGTTAACGGCCAAACCGGCTGCTGTTTTGGCCTTTGCGTGGAAGAATAATTTTGAGCTAATTATTAACCATGACAATAAAAGTTCCAATTAAAAAAATAATTCCATTGCTGATTATTATGGCAGTTTTAATCGGAGTTTTTAGTTATGTTAATTTGTCTTTAGCCCAGACCGACCGGTTTGGTTTGGAAAATGCCGCCGGCATCGGTTTGGCCCAGACCGATTTGAGAATTGCTATTATAAATATTATCAGGTTTATTCTGGGTTTTTTAGGCCTGGCGGCGGTTATCATCATCCTTTATGGCGGCTATCTTTGGCTGACGGCTGATGGCAACCCCAATAAAATTGAAAAAGCCAAGAAAACTTTGATTTCTGCCGTTATCGGCTTGATCATTATTTTATCAGCTTTTATTATTGCTTCGTTTATTATCAATGCGCTTATCGGCGCTCTGTGTGTGGGCGATGAATGTCCCACTGATACCTGCCCGGTTCCGCCTTGCACACCAACTTGCCCGGTTCCGCCTTGCACACCCAATAGCTCCAATCAATACGCTTATATCAACAAGCTAAAAGATAATGCCTTGTCTTGGTCCAGAATACTTGGTTATGGCTTTACCGGCGTAGCTAAAATGCCGGGCAGCGCGACGCTGGAAGTCGGCGGTTATGCCAAGAATAAAGACAGCACTATTAATGGTCTGGATCTTTATACCGCTCTTTCAGGCGAGACCTTTGCTTTGCAAAGCCAGTTTGCTAATGTGCCGGCTAATGTGGCCATTGTTGATAATGTTTATGCCCCTTGGAATTCCTCGGCTTATGCCATTAACAGCGAATATCAAGCCAAGATTAATGCTTTGTTTCCTAATGACTCGCATGTTGAATCGCACACTCTTAAGACCATCGTTAAGCCGCTTCATTGCTTTAACAATATTCAGGATGAAGGTGAAACCGGAGTTGATTGCGGCGGCGATGAGGCGGTTTTAGGCGATGATTATTGCGGCGCTTGTGAAGGCGGCACTTGCACCACTGATAGCGATTGCTCTACCGGCGTTTGCCTGGATGGCGTTTGCGCTTTTAGTCCTATTATTTCCAGCTTGGAACCCAATAACGGAGCCCAGGGAAATTACATCACTATCTGGGGCAAATATTTTGGCGCTACGCCGGGATCGGTGATGCTGACTAAAGACGGACAAACCAGTGTTTTTGCCAACTTAGATTTGGCTGATGGCTGTGATAATACTTGGACTGATACCCAGATTATTTTTGAAGTGCCCGAAGTGGCCTTGCAGACCTATAATGTCATCGTGGAAAACAGCGTCGGTTTGACCAGCAATCCCAAGGATTTTGAGGTTAATGACACAGTGCGCCCGGGCATTTGCGGAGTCAATCCCGAGTCCGGACTTAATCCGGACCCGATAGAAATCGTCGGTAATAATTTTCCGACAGCGCCAAACGGCCAAGTTTATTGGAGTTTTAAACCGGATAATTTCTCCAGTCCCAATGTGGTTTGGCTGGATGATAACCGCGCCAGCGATATCGTGCCCGAGAGCGGAGTCGGCCAGACCAGCATCAGGGTTTATAACAGCGCCGAATACAGCAATTATTATAATTTTTTAATTAGCGGCGGCGGCTTGGGCGAACCCTGCGGCGACTCTAATGCGACTATCTGCTCCGCCGCTAATATCTGTCAGAGCGGGCTTTTCTGCGACCCTAACGCCGGCTGTACTTGCCAGGTGATTACTAATCCTTGCACGCCCGGTTCTGCCCGGAGTTGCGAGATTCCTGATAATACTTGCGCTGCCACTGAAGTTTGTCCGACTAGCGGCAACTGGGATGATGCCGTTTGCACCCAGACCGATCTGACTTGCATCTCGGGTTTGACGGTAGAACCGGCCACCCAATCGCTTTATGCCTGGGCTTTTACTTTTGGCAATGGTTACGGTTTTGAGGCGCCGGCCGTGATTGAAGATTGCAGCCGCATCAGGACTTGTTCTCCCGATCAGAAATTGCCCAGTCCGGCTCCCTGGTATGAAGGCGAGGGAGCGGTTGAGGGCTGGGATAGCGCTATTTCCCGAAATTCTTCTTTATATATTCAGGATCCTAAGGCCTGCGTCAATGCCACGGTTTCAGCCAGATTCACTGAAAAAATGGACGTCCAGTCGGTTAAAGACCATGTTAAATTTTTTAAGTGCGCTGACCGAGGCGGCACCAATTGCCAAGCGGTGGCCGGTAACGGTAACCTTGAGGTCTATCCGACTGATGACGGCGTCAGGGATTATTTTATTTTGCGGAATCCGGTTTTGGAAGATAACGCTTGGTATAAAGTCGTCTTAACCGATGGCCTGCGCAGTTATCTTAATGTGGAAATGGCAACCAGCACCAAAGTCATTGCCGATCGTTTTTGCAATGTGACGTCTTATGAAGGCAACAACATCAGTAACGCGGTTTATTGCTGGAATTTCCAAACCCGGAAATCGGATCAGTATTGCGAGCCCGGCTGTCCGGAGTGCAACCCCGATCCCAAGACGATGAATTATTATTATCAAACGCAGTTATTTTCCACCAATGTAGTCAGTGAGGATAATGTCTGTTTAATGATTGATCCTTGGGCTTATAATTGGGGTTGGTCGTCTAAAGATATTAGCAAAGTGACTATAACCAATAATGATTTGTACAAATATGATCCCGGTACGACTAACCGGAATTTAACGGCCGGCAGTGATGACAAGGTTGATCCCGAACAGACCGGCACGGCTAGGGGTGAAAATTATAACATCGCTCCTGAATTCCACACTAAAGTTTTCAGCGAACTCACTCAGACCGGCCAGAATGATTATTGCCGGGTAATTACCGATTTTACCAATCCGGTGGTGATGGAAAATTCCTCTTGTTCTTTCGGCACTATTCAAAGCCCGACTCCCTGGATTAATTCTAAGGATGCTTGTCGCAACGCTTTGATTGCCGCCCGCTTCAGCCGTGATATGCATGATGATAGTTTAACCTTAAATACCAGAACCAATCTCCGGCTAGGCAGTAGCAACACCACTGGCAACATTATTGTGGAAAAATGCGGAGCCGGCGAGGAGTTCAGCGAGGCTGCCTCAAACTGTCAAAGCATTAAGATTGCCGAAGCTGATAGTTTGCGGATATTCACTTACAGCCAAGCCGTTGATTTTGAAGAGTTATTAGCCAACCAATCGGCTTTTGGCGATGGCACAGCCGAAGGGTTTGTGATTGATATCAACGCCAAGGATTTGGAAGATCCGACTGTTGATGAATATCTTGACGCCAAGACCTGGTACCGGGTGGTCATCCTTGGCGGCAAACATGGTGTTGCCGGAGCTGATACTAATAATGATGGCAGTCCTGATGGCATTTTACTGACGGAAAATAGCATTATAAATGAAGTCAGAAACGGCTGGGATTATAACCATGACGGCCAGGATGATTATTTCTGGGTGTTTAAAACCAGTGACCAGGCCTGCGATGTTGACACCGTTCAGGTCTCTCCGGCTGAAAATTTTATGGAATTTATTGGTGAAACTAGCGGCTATGACGCCTTTCCTCAAGCCGCTAATTGCAATATCTTGGCCCGTTGTTTGTTTGATTGGACCTGGCGGTCGCTGATTGAACTCTCCGATAATCCCAATGAGACCGGCCAGGTCATCGCTGCCATTACCAAATTAAAAATACAAACCGGCATCTGCGGCGCGGTTGATGATAATCTAACTGACCCGGTCCAGACCGCTACCGCCAAATTAGACGGCGAAACCAATATCCGCGCCGAAGAGCCGGGACTAAAATGGGGCTATGGCCATTTACAAGTCGGCTACGGGGATTTAGCGGTAGTCAAATACAGCCCCAATAAAACCACTCACTTTGAAGAAAAAAATATCAAAATTGATTTTAATATTGAAGCTCAAATGGATTCGGTTAGGTTTAATAACGCCGCCGACCATAATGTTAATTTGTACCAATGCACTGACGCCCAGGCCTATTATAAATTGAATGATAATACCAATGACAGTTCCGGCTGGCAATATAACGGGGTCAATAAAAGTGTTTCTTTTGCCGCTGGCCAGTTTGATAAAGCCGCTAATTTTACCGGCAGCGCTGGTAAATACATCCAAATTGACAGCGATAATTTGAAAATTGCCGGCGCTTTGACTGTGGCGGCTTGGGTCAAGCCGTCAACTGCTCCTCTTGGCGAGGGCCGAGTCGTCTTTTCCAATTATGCTTGGAATAATGGCGGCGCTAATGAGCGCGGCCTGGTTTTGGGCGATGATTATGGTGCGGTTGACCATTTCCAATTCAAAATATTTGACGGTTCTGGTAAAACTGCCTCCGCCTCCACCACCGATTTCTTTAAGAACTATTTAAATAAGTGGACGCAGGTCGTCGGCGTTTATCGGCCAGGTAAGTCCGTTAAGTTATATATTAATGGCGAAGAAGTAGCTTCTACTGCTACTGCCTTGTCGGCCATTTCTTATAATGCCGATATCCCAACCAGAATCGGCGCGCGCGCGGATTCTGATAACCAAGGCATGTGGAGCGGTTCAATTGACGAGGTGAGATTGTATGATCAGGCCTTGAGCGCCAGCGAAATCAAAAACTTATATAATAGCGATGGCGAATGTCCGGTTTCCGGTTTGATTAATAAGGATTTGACCGGCCTGGCTGAGGCCGGAGACGGTGCCTTGTCTAAAGTAATCGCCACTTCGGCCTCGCTTAATTATCAAGTCGGAGCCCAGTATCGGCTGGTCTTAAAAGGTGGTCCTAAAGGTCTAATAGCTTGGAATGATAATGAATTGACCAACCTGAATTTTAACAGCACTGGTAGCGGCGGCGGCGAGGAATGCGAGCCCGGCCTTTATCCCTGGCAAGAGCAAGCCGGCGTTTGCACCAATGAGGAGTGCCTTTTGGCTGCTGATCAGGATTTATGCTCCTTGGCTAATGGCCGCTTGGCCGAATGCCGATTGGGCTCTGTTGATTGCGACAATAAATGCCATAACCAGGGCAACAACAACCAGGCCTCTTGCGGCGATAGAACAGTTGGTCCCAATGAAGATTGCGATGATGGCAACATAGTTGCCGGCGATGGCTGTTCCAACCGTTGTTTGAACGAGGGCTCCAGCGATAAGTGGAGTTCGCTCTGTTTCAATAAAATACTGGAAAAGGGCGAGGACTGCGACTTCGGTAGTCAGAGCGCTAACAGCGCCAATAGTTGCAGCGATCAGTGCCTTTGGAAAAATAAGACCAATACCGGTAGTAGCGCCAATGTCTCGGTCTGCGGCAATAGTAAGAAAGAACAGGGCGAGGATTGCGATGACGGCAATACTGTTAGTGGCGATGGCTGTCGGGGCACTGAAAATGGAAACAAGGGCTGTCTTTTTGAAGGAACGGCCGGCGGAGCGGTTTGCGGCAATAACTTGGTGGAGTCCGGCCAAGCCGACAGTTTTTCTTGGACCTTTGAGGCGGTCAATGACCCTTCAGTCACTATTAATATGAATAATTGCACTAACGGCATTTGGCAGGTCTTGGTCAAGCGGGGGGATATTGATGCTGATAGTATTTTTATTTGCGAAAAAGATCAATTTACTGGCCTGTCAGAGAATAATTTATGGGGTCGGATCGTCTATAAAATAAAATCAATCCTGGCCCGGTTTTTCAACATCGGCGTTTTAGCCGACGATAATGACGGTTGCGGCGCCGGTTATGCAGTAGTGCCGCCGACCACGGCTGTTTTCAGCGACCGACTGGAATATCTGAATCAAGACCAGCGCGTTTATACTTATATTAAAAATAGAGATTGGACTCTTGATAAAAAATATAAGATCAACGTTTATGAAGGTGATTTTGACGCTCTTACCAACAATCAGCCCAAGGTTTCTAAAGAAACGACTATTAAAGAATACTGCCAATTAAACGATGTCAAAGTTGAGATTTGGCCCCAAGGCGAAGAGAAATATAATGACAATTATTTCTGTATCGGCGACGATTGCGGGCAAAATACCGACAGCCGCTATGACAATGATATTTCCGCCAGCGGGAATGCTGACGCCCAATACTTGATAGAGCCCACGACCGCTTATGATTTCCCTTATTTGAAATCAAATGGTTTGGCTGTCATTGATGACAATTTAGAGGGTAATCAGCATTTATATCTGGCTTGGGCGGTTAATGCCAAAGATTATTTAATTAAAGCCGAGGGAGGTTTTAATTGGGAGTTGGCGGATTTGCCGAAGTTTGACTTATCAACTTCAGATTTTACCGGAACTTCTTATAAAGGCGACCAATGGATTTCTTTAGATGGTTATAAAGTCGCTGGTCAAGTTGATGGTTCTGACCAATTAACAGTAACTGCTACTCAACAAAAGTCGGGCCAATCAGCTCTTAGCGCCGAGGCCACCATTGATATTAAAATTTTCTTATGCAATAATCCTTGGCCCACTCCGGAAAATTTTCCTTATCAAGATGAAGAGAAAAATTGTTTACCTGATATTGGTATTACCGATTGTCCCAATACTAATTTTGAAATCTATTATTGCCGCGACAATGGCCAGGCCGGGGAAAACGACGATTTGCCGACGCTGGCTACCAGCACGGTGGTCTATCAGCCCGATCCGTTTAAAAAAGAATTCTTGCTCCAGCGCGCCGATAAAAGCGATGCTATCGGCATCAGAGTGATGGCCAATGACAACCATTATTCACCTTTACTGTGGTATCGGGAAAATTTTGACCTTGAACATCAAGGCAATCCGCAGAGCGCCTTAGTTGACGGTTATGAAGCCATCAACGAGGGCCGGACTGTTTATGCCAATGCCGTCAATGTAGAATATATGGCCGGCAGCCAGTCCTTATGGTCCGATATCTATTTGATTTCTTACAGCGATGGCGCCGATGCCGCCACCCAGAATATTTATTCCCAAATGGCCGGCTATATGAAATTTAATGTCGGCGCTAAAGACGAAGGCGGTTTGCCTTTTGATTCCAACGACAGCGGCAGTGTTTGTAAAAATAACGGGTCTTATAAGTGCTGGGAGGATAGTGATTGCGCGGCAGTTGACGCCGGCGCTTGCTTGTCCGCTAAAGGCAAACTAACTCGCGACACCAAGCGCTTGGGTGATATTCAGGATATTAACTGGCTCTTGAACGAGTATTACAGCCAAAAACGCTGTAGCAATGACAAAGCCGTTGTTTGCAATAGCGGCGCGCAATGCTCCGGTGGAGGAACTTGCGCTAATTATTATCCCGATTTGCCTGCCGGCACCTATATTGCCGGCCGCAGTTTCAGCGTCTGGCCTTCCTGGCAGGCGACTTTGGGCAATGCTTTGGGCTCGGCCTTGCCGATTGATCCTTTAAACAACGGCGTTGCTGAAAGTAAATTCAGCAGTGATGGCTACGGCTTTGATGGTTGCAGCGACGATAGCGACGATTTTGATTCTGTCACTTGCTGGGATGATATTAATAAGAAAATGCAATGCCCGAGTTCGGCCCGGGTCTATACTTATTTTTCTACTGATAATTCAACCAACAGGCATGTTTCTGCCTTCAATGAGTTCACTAACGGCGCTTGGAATCCTAATTGGGTTGATGTTAATTTTATAGAATATTATGGTAATCCTTTTGGCCTTGGCACTAACATTATTTGCCGGGGACTTCTTGTAAACTGTGGCAATAACGAAGAAAACGAAGGTGAGAATTGTTATAACTGTCCATTTGATGTCTGGTGCGACTCTGGTTATTCCTGCCGTGATGCTGATTCTGGCATAGGAGAAAATTGGCAATGTACTTCTAATTTAGCTAATATTGATTCTGACACTGACGGCTTAAATAATGAAGGGGATAATTGTCCGTTTGAAGCCAATGCCAATCAAGCTGATACCGACAATGATGGCGTTGGCGATGTTTGCGATAACTGTCCGACTGTAAAAAATGCCAACCAAAACGATAAAGACAGCGATACCATAGGCGACGCTTGTGATAATTGCCCCAGCGCTTATAATCCCACCCAAGATGCCAGTGTTTGCGCTTTGCCCAGTTGCGGCAATGACACAGTGGAAACCGGCGAGGTCTGCGATGATGACAATACCACCAATGCTGGTAAATGTAATTATAATTGCGCAGCTTGGACTTTTTGCGGCGACGGTCTAATCCAAATGCCTAATGGCGGCACTACTGGCTTAAATGGCTTTAATGAAGAATGCGATGACGGCGATAGTTTGTCCGGCGACGGCTGTTCCAATAAATGCGAAGTGGAAAGCGGCTGGGCCTGCAGTGGTGGTAATGTAGATGGATCTCCCAGCGTTTGCTCGGTGGTCGTAGCGACTTGCGGCAATGGTGTCAGAGAAGGCGCGGAAACTTGCGATTGCGGCACTGGAGTCGGCTTGTTGCCGGGCGGCGCCTCCAATTGCGGCAATACTTCAGATGTTTATTATACTACTTATAACATACTGGGCACTGTAGGTGATGCTATTTATGAGAGTTATTTTGGTTTTTCTGCTTCTTGGTATCAAGAAGGTAAATGGCTGCCTTATTGCAAGGATTCTTGTAAGAATGGATCAGTAGTTTCCTTATTTTGCGGCGATGGGGAATGGACGGCAGATAGAGAAAAGTGTGATCCACTGACTGCCAAAGGCGAGGCTTTTAGCTGGGGCCTGGGCACTGGCGATAACAACCAATGGTCTTGCACTATAAATGGCAGTAATGGTTCAGGCGGCTGTCAGGATACCGGCGGCTGGTGCGGCGACCGTATTATCAATGGCCAGGAAGAATGCGATGGTGAAGAGGGTTGCCAGTCCAATTGCAGTTGGACGGTTTGCCCGCCTTACACTGTTTCAGCCATTACTCTTGGTGATTTTATCAATGGCTCAGCAGCTTTAAGCGGTGTTCCGGCTTGCAATTCAGCTGAAAAAATTACCGCTGACTTTAAAATTGATTCCACTGTTTCCAAAGCGGCTATAGTTTTTGTTAGTGATTTATCTGACAGTATGGAAGATGGTTTAAATAATGGGGTGCGGACTCCCAAATTAACTACCTTAAAGTCCAGTTTAACAAGTGCTATAAATAAAATTTTTGATGAAATTCCGGATGCTCAAATTGGTTTAGTTAGTTTCGCCGATAGTGGTTCCAATAATGTCGGGCAACAATGCTCAGATTCTTTATGCGATTCTTCTCAGGCAAATATATTAACTAATATAATCAATGGTTATGCCGTTGATAACGAGAGTTATTCTCCTGGTCGAGGCACCAATCCGGCTGATGGCTTGGCTATAGCTCGGCCAATTATTAAAAATGTTTCAGCGCTGAATAAATTTATTGTATTTATGAGTGATGGCGCGGCAGATACTGGCACGGTATGTAATGAAAATGATAAACCTTCTTCATGTGATATTATTAGCACAGATTCTTCTTTGTTATGCGGCATACTAGACAGAACACGATATTATTATAGCTGTAGCGGAGTACCAATAGCTAACACTCTAAAATCCGATCCAATTAATGCTACAGTATATTCTATCGCTTATTTCACAGTGGATGCCGGTGCGCTTTCGGATATGAATCAAATCTCATCCAATAATGTTGTCGACAGTTGTGGCACTGGCTATTGTTATAGTAGTGATAATACCGGTCTCAATAATTTTTATACCAATATCATTGACAACATCAAAGATAATTTAAAAGTTAATTTTGATGTTACGGTGGGTGGGATAGTAACTGGTTTTTCTTTAACTATACCACCGGTAGGATCTGCTAATTTCACTAGCCAATCAATAACCCTACCGGCCGATTTCTGCACTGCTAATGCCAATAACCGAACAATTGAAATTACTAGTGGTAACTTTAACCTGTCAATGTCCAATCTTAATTTGAGCTATTGTCCTTATCATCTTTTAGCCAATAAGGCCGGTGTCGGTTCAGTAGCCGGCGAGGCGGCAAAAGCAGCCGATGGCGGAGCCCAGGGGTTTTTCAGCGCCATCAAGAATTTCCTATTTAATTTATTTCGGTAAAATTTTATTATATAAAATAAATCCCTCCTTAACCCCCCCCCAACCCTATCCTTTATAAGGAGGGGGAATAAAAGTAAATCCCTTTTCGTTCAGATACATTTATAGGTAAATTAAACCAAGTTATTGTATAATGTAATTAGATTATATTTTATTTTAAATCTATGTTTGACCAAAAACCAACGCCATTATCCAATCAGACCGGCCAAGAACCGGTGCCGTCTTTGAATTTACCCCAAGAAAATCCCAGTCCGATTTCTCAACCGCCCCGGCCAACTGGCCAACCAGGCCCAATAGGTCCGCCAGTGGATGATATTTTTTCTCAAACGGATATGGCGGCGCCTTATAAAGTGGCCAGGCCGATTCAGCCGGGGGAAGCCACTCAAATGCCGGTTGGCCAAGAAGAGATGTTTGGGGGCAAGAAACTCTCAGACAATAAGGCCTTGATTATAATTTTGTCTATAATCGGCTTAGTTGTAATTGGCGCGGTGACTTGGGCCGCTGTCAGCTTTTTGACCAGTCAAAGCGGCGGGGAGGACGCTGATTTGAACGCTAATACTGCTGCTGTTAACAATGTTAACGCCAACGCTAATGCAGGCATTAATGCCGAGACCAATGCCAATGCGGAGATTAATACCAATGCCGAAACTAATGTTAATGAGAGCATTATGCCGCCCCCAGACAGCGACAATGACGGCTTAAGCGATGAAGAAGAAAAGCAATTAGGCACCGACCCGAAGAATTTTGATACCGATGATGACGGCCTGATGGATCGTGTTGAGGTCAGGATTTATCAGACCGATCCTCTTAATAAAGACACGGACGGCGACGGTTATGAGGATGGAGCCGAAGTGATTAATGGCTATGATCCGGCTAAAGCCGGCGCTCGGCTTTTTAATATTCCCTAAAGTTTATAAATAGGTAAGACGCTATGTTTGGCAGTCAAAAAAATTATCTTCCGCCGCCGGCTAAAGCGGCCAGGGGCAGCCAGCCAATCCGCCCGGCAGGAGTAGAAGCCAGGGATGAGGTTTATATTATGCCGGAGAAATTCCATCCCCAAAAAATGAAGAGTTCATCAACTAAGACGCTGATTATCGCCACGGCTGTTTTATTAATTATAGCGACAGCCGCCGGTTCGTATCTTATTTATGACCAGTGGCAACAAAATCAAACCCCAGTTGGAATTTCTGCCAATAAGAACACAACTATGGTAATTGAAAATATAAATACCAATATTGAGGCCAATATTAATACCGGTCTTAATGCCAATGAGAATATAAACGTTAATACCAATGCCAATCTAAATGCCAATGAGAACGAGAATATCAATGCCAATCTAAATGCCAATGAGAATATCAATGCCGATATCAGTGTCAGTCAGCCGCTGATTATTGTCAGAAGCGGCGACGCTGACAAGGATGGGCTGACTGATTTGGAAGAGGCCTTAATTGGCAGTTCACCCAGTTCTCCGGACTCTGATCAGGATGGCTATTTAGATAGCGCCGAGATTATCAGCGGCTATAATCCGATTATCAATCCCGCTAGCGGCCAGCCGTTTCGTTTGGCTGAAGCGTCTTTTATCAGCCAGCTAACGACGGATTTTTCCGATGACAATTTCAGTCTTTCTTACATCAAGGGCTGGCCGGTCAACTTAATTGAGGCCTTACATGAAGCCAGGATCATAACCGCTACCGGTGAGATGATCAAGGTAGCTGTGGCTGATAATCCCAATCAAGTTTCGGCCGCTAATTGGTATTTATCAGACCCCAAAAATTCTTCGGTCACTTTAAGCCAGCTTAACAGCTTAGAGTTTAGGGATTTTAAAGGCATCTATTCGCCAGACGGCTTGGCGGTCTATTTGACTGATTCCAAAAGAGAAAAAATTTATATTTTCCAATATGATTTAGATGAGATGACCGAATTTAGGTATCCGACGATTTTTGAAATGGTTATCAGGAGTTTGTCAATTGGGGCCGCGGCCACTTCTAGTTCAATGGCAATTTAGTTTATGCTGATTTTTGAAGTGCACCAACAAGCCAAAACTCCGGTTGCCGATAAATGGCTGAAAGAGGTAGCGCAAGCGTTTTATAAGCAGAGCGGTTTAAAGGGGGACTGGCATTTTTCTCTGGCTTTTATCGGCAATCCGGCTATGAGGCGGTTGAACCGCCTCTATCGCCAGGTTGATGCCAATACCGATGTCTTGAGCTTTGGGGAGAATTCAGCCAGAGATAAATTTTGGTCGGTTGACAACCAAAAGTATTTGGGGGAAATCATCATTGCTGTCCCCCAAGCCAGAAAACAAGCTCGGGTTTTGAAGTGCAGTTTAAAAGCTGAAGTGGCTCGGCTGCTGGTTCACGGCTTGGCACATTTAGCCGGCTATAACCATGAAAGCGGCGATTTAAAAAAGGCCAAGAGAATGCTGAAATTGGAGAAGCGAATATTAGTGGCCTTAAAACTCTGGAAACTATTTAGGTTTGAAGAAGAGCTCGGCCACCCTAAATAATTGTTGAACACAATTTTTATTCAATAGTTCACTTATTGATGCTTGAAGTGAACATCTTTTTTTATTATAATACCATCAAGACAGGTTGAGGTATTATTTACATATTAAGCCCATGCTAAAAGACAATTTAATAACCGGTTTGGATATAGGTTCCACTGCCATCAGAGTGGTGGCTGGGCAAAAATCCAAAGGCGAAGAAAAATTAAAAATCATCGGAGCGGTGGAAGTGCCGGCTCAAGGCATCAGTAAAGGTGTGGTTATCAGCGTTGAAGATGCTGTCTCTTCAATTTCTTCGGCTTTGGAAAAAGTTGAAAGAATGATCGGCCAGCCAATTGAGCAGGCCTGGGTGGGTATCTCCGGTTCTCATATCATCAATCAAGAGAGTAAAGGCGTAGTGGCTGTTTCCAAAGCCGACGGTGAAATCAGGGAAGAGGATGTGGAAAGAGTGATTGAAGCCGCCAAAGCCATTGCTACTCCGCCCAATTATGAAATCCTGCATGTTATTCCCAAAAACTTTACTGTTGATTCGCAAACCGGCATCAAGGATCCTATTGGCATGAGTGGCATTCGGCTGGAAGTGGAAACGCAGATTGTCCAGGGACTGACTTCTCAGATTAAAAATCTGACCAAATGCATTTATCGTACCGGCATTGACATTGATGATTTGGTGCTTTCCATTTTAGCCACAGCCGAAAGTGTTTTAACCAACCGCCAGAAAGAATTAGGCGTGGTGGTAGTTAATTTGGGCGGCGCCACTTCCAGTTTGGCGGTCTTTGAAGAAAATGATGTTTTACAGACCACCGTCTTGCCAATCGGTTCTGAATATGTTACCAATGATATTGCTCTGGGCTTGAAAATTTCTATTGATACGGCTGAAAAAATCAAAATCAGGGAGGGCAGCTGTTTGCCCAAGGAAGTTAAAAAAAATGATTTAGTCAAATATGCGGAATTGGGCGCGCCGGAAGACGGCGATTTCAGCCGTAAGGAAGTAGCGGAAATCATTGAAGCCAGGATTGAAGAGATTATGGAAAATGTTGATAAAGAGCTGAAAAAAATCGGCAAATCAGGTATGTTGCCGGCTGGCGTGGTTTTAACCGGCGGCGGCGCCAAATTAGATGGCTTAGCAGAGGTAGCCAAAAATGTTTTGCGGTTGCCGGCCTCGCTGGGCTATCCTCGGGAATTGATATCTAACATCGGTAAAGTGAGCGATTTGTCTTTTACTACTGCCATTGGCTTGGTTTTATGGGGCAGCCAGCTTCAGGAGCGAGGCCGACATGGCCTGATGCCTTTTCAAATCGGAGGTAGTATTGAAGGCGCGACTAAACATTTAAGGAAGTGGTTCAAAAATATATTGCCTTAAAAATATATTAGCTTGTAGGTTGTAGCTTTTTAGCTTTTTAGGAATTAAACTAATAAGCTAATAAGCTAAAATATTATAACCTAATAAGCTAAGAAGCTAATAAGCTAAAATATTATAACCTAATAAGCTAAGAAGCTAATAAGCTAATAAGCTAATAAGCTAAGAAGCTAAGAAGCTAATAAGCTAATAAGCTAAAATATTATAACCTAATAAGCTAAGAAGCTAATAAGCTAAATAAATATGCCTGAAATAAAACCGGAAGTGGAAACTTTTGCAAAAATTAAAGTGGTAGGCGTCGGCGGCTCGGGCGGCTCAGCCATTAATCGCATGATCGCTTCCAAAATCAAGGGAGTTGAATTTATTGCGGTCAATACCGATGTCCAGGCCCTGCTTCATAATAATGCCAGACATAAGTTGCATATTGGCGAATCAACCACCAAGGGCTTGGGAGCAGGCATGGATCCCAATATCGGCTTACAAGCTGCCCAAGAAAGCATCAATGAGCTCCGGGACTTATTAAAAGGTTCGGATATGGTTTTTGTCACTTGCGGTTTGGGTGGTGGCACAGGCACCGGTGCTTCACCGGTAATAGCTCAAGTAGCCAAAGAACTGGGCGCTTTAGTGATTGCCGTTGTCACTAAGCCGTTTTCTTTTGAAGGGGTCCAAAGAACGGAAATAGCCGAAAGGGGCTATAAAGAATTGGAAAGCCGGGTGGATACCATCATTACTATTCCCAATGATAAGATATTTCAGATAATTGATAAAAAAACTTCGCTCTTGGATGCTTTTAAAATAGTTGATGATGTTTTAAGACAAGGTATCCAAGGTATTTCCGAAGCCATTACCATCCCTGGTCTTATTAATGTTGATTTTGCCGACATCAAGGCGATTATGAACAATGCCGGTTCGGCTTTGATGGGCATTGGCGAAGCCACCGGAGAAAATCGGGCAGTAGTGGCCGCTAAAAAAGCCATTTCTTCTCCGCTTTTGGATATTTCCATTGACGGAGCCAGAGGCGTCTTATTCATTTTTATCGGCAGTCCAAGTTTAACCATGAATGAGATTAATGAGGCAGCCAATGTTATCACGGAAAACGCCGATGCCAACGCCAAAATAATATTTGGCACGGTGATTGATGATAATATGAAGGATAAGGTGCGAGTGACGGTTATTGCCACTGGTTTTGATGATCGGCGTCCGTCGGTCAACCGGTCGATGTCGCTGGAAGAACCTAAGTATTCCATGAATCGCTTTTTTTCCAAAAAAAATATTGAAGATAAGATAGAAGAAGCCAAAAAAACAGTTGAACCCTCCAAAGAAAGCGGCGTTAAAACTTTTATAACCGAACCCAAGCCGGCTAAACGGATCGTGGCCGAAGAAGATGATTTAGAAATCCCGGCTTTTATCAGAAGGAAGATGAAATAACTTTCCTTACTCCAGCCCAGAAAAATATTTTTAGTTTTATCTTACCCCGATCTCTGGCCTTGATTTATCGGGGTAGTTTTTATCCACAATTTAAGGTAAAACTCCAGTAAAACCAAATTTTTGACACTTGTTTTAACTAGAGGGTATAATGGGTATTATTAAGGGAAGAAATATAAGGAAATAGATCTATTTTTTGCCAGTAACCACATTTTTGCAAAACATTCAGGGATCTATTTTTTTCTTCTTTAAGATTCATTAAAAATTAAGCCGATCAAGCATGGAAACCCAGATAAAACAAGTTAAAAAAAGGGACGGCAGTATAGTTGACTTCAACCAAAATAAGATAACTAATGCCATTTATCAAGCACTCAAAGCGGTCAATCGCGATGATGAGGCCTTATCTTTTGAATTGTCGGAGAAAGTGGTCGGTTTGCTGAACAATAAATTCCATTATCGTTCCATACCGGCTATTGAAGAAATACAAGATCTGGTGGAAGAGGTTCTAATCAGAGAAGATTTGGTTAAAGCCGCCAAGGCCTATATTATTTACCGAGAACAGCATGCTCGCTTGCGGGATTTGAAGAAAATGATCAATTCCAATGATATTATTGACGGTTATTTGAAGCAATTGGATTGGCGGGTCAAAGAAAATGCCAATATGAGCTATTCTTTGCAGGGCTTGAACAACCATGTGGCTTCGGCTATCAGCTCACATTATTGGCTTAATAAAATTTATCCTCCGGAAATCAGGGACGCTCATATTGACGGCACTTTACATATCCATGATTTACAACTTTTGGCGGTTTATTGCTGCGGTTGGGATCTTCAACAATTACTGCGTCTCGGTTTTGGCGGCGTTCACGGCAAGATTAATAGCAAGCCAGCCAAACATTTTCGGGTGATTTTAGGCCAAATTGTCAATTTTTTTTACACCTTGCAGGGCGAAGCAGCCGGCGCCCAGGCCTTTGCCAATATGGATACTTTGCTGGCGCCCTTTATCAGATATGATCAGCTTGATTATAAAGGCGTCAAACAAGCGATCCAGGAATTTATTTTCAATGTCAACGTGCCAACCCGGGTGGGCTTTCAGTGTTTATCTGGGGACACGGAGATTTTAACTGCCCAAGGTTGGCGTGGTTATAAAGAGGTCAAAGAAAAAGATATTATTGCTACCTTTAACACTAATTCCGGTATTATCGAATATCTGCCGGTCAAGCGTGTCTTTGCTCGTGAGTATAAAGGTAAAATGTATAATTTAAAAAATCGCATCAGCGATCAGCTGATTTCACCGGCCCATCGCGTGGTCAGGCGGCAATTTAATGGCGGTGGCTATGTTTTGGAGCCGATTGAAAAGGTGTGGCGATTAAAATCGCTGTTTATCGTGCCCGTGGGTTCGCTCGGCCATGTTCGCGGCCAAAGTTCCTTAAACGATGCCTGGGTTAAATTTTTAGCTTGGGTGATCAGTGAGGGTACTTTGGATAAGGGTCAAAGAGGCGCCGGACGAATTAGTATTTATCAATCAGCCGAAGTTAAGTTAAGCGAATATGAGGAAATTAAAGATCTCTGTGCTGAATTAAATTTAACTTATACGGAAAGGACACAAAGCGGTTTGGGAGCCGATTGCCAGGTGTTGCGCTTTGACGCCCTGTCAACTAAAAAGATTTTGAAATTTTTTGGCGGTCATAAGTCATCGGGCATTAAGTTTATTCCGGCTGAAATCCTATCGGCTGAGACGGAAACAGCCAGGTTGTTTTTAGAAACTTATATCAAAGGTGACGGTCATGACGAGTGCAAAATTACGACAACTTCCACGATTATAAAAGACGGTTTATTAATGGTGGCGGCTAATGCCGGTTATGGCGCGACAACATTAGTTAGGCAGCCGGATAATAAATTATCAAAGAAAGATCGCTATATCATTCGTTTAATTAAGCATGTTGACACTTATATAAACGAAGTCAAACAAGTTGATTATCGTGGTGTGATTTGGTGTCCCAATACTGACAATGAAACTGTAATCGCGCGCCGAAACGGCAAGATTTTTATTACTGGCAATACCCCTTTTACTAATTTAACCTTTGATCTGATTTGTCCGTCAACCTTAGCCAAGGAAAGTGTGATTATCGGCGGTTTGCCCCAGCCAGAAACCTATAAAGAATTCCAAGAGGAAATGAACTTGCTTAACCGGGCTTTTGCCGAAGTGATGATGGAAGGCGATGCTCACGGCCGGGTTTTTACTTTTCCTATTCCCACCTACAATATTTCCAGCGATTTTGATTGGGATAATGAGGTTTTTAATCCGCTTTGGGAAATGACAGCCAAATACGGCATCCCTTATTTTGCTAATTTCATCAATAGCGATATGAAAGCCGAGGATGCCAGGAGTATGTGTTGCCGTTTGCGACTAGATAATCGGGAACTGCGGAAAAGAGGCGGCGGAATTTTTGCCGCCAATCCCATGACTGGTTCCATTGGAGTGGTTACCATTAATATGTCCAGGATCGGCTATTTATCGGAAACCAAGGATATTTACTTCAGCCGCCTGGGCCAAGCCATGGATTTAGCCCGACAAAGTTTGAAGCTAAAGCGTGACATTTTGGAAATTTTTACTGCCCAGGGCCTTTATCCTTATAGCCGATTTTATCTTAGCGATATTAAAAGCAAATTCGGCGAATATTGGAAAAACCATTTTAACACCATTGGCATTAATGGTATGAATGAGTCAACGCTTAATTTTATGAAACGACCGCTGAGCACTGAAGAGGGCCGGGAGTTCGCCACCAAGGTTATGGATTTTATGCTCCAGCGTCTCGGCAAATATCAGGCGGATGACAATGAGCTTTATAATTTAGAGGCCACGCCGGCTGAAGGCGCCACTTACCGCTTTGCCAAAAAAGACAAGGAACTTTATCCTGATATCATAGTAGCCAATGAAGACGCTTATAAAGATCATGGCGCGGCGCCTTACTATACCAATTCTACCCATCTGCCAGTCGGCTACAGTGATGATATTTTTGACGTTTTAGAAAAACAGGACTTGCTTCAGACCAAATATACCGGCGGCACAGTGGTGCATGGTTTCATCGGTGAAAAAATGCCCGATATTGAAAGCACTAAAAAATTAGTCAGAAAAATAGCTGAAAATTTCCATTTGCCTTATTATACCCTAACACCGACTTTCTCAATTTGCCCCAAACACGGCTATTTGGCCGGTGAGCATGAATTTTGCCCGGTTTGTGATGAGGAAATCGGCTATATCAGGGAGCAAGAGGAGCATTTGCCACTTTAAAAACATTTAACGATTAACTTTTAACAATTAACAGTAAATTTATGGAGGGTGAAAAAAATCAGGAATTTAACCGATCAGATCAGCCCACTAGCCGACTGGCCAGGCCCACTGGCCGGCAGGCCTGCGAGGTTTATTCTCGGGTGGTTGGTTATATCAGGCCGGTGGCTTCTTGGAATCCCGGCAAGCAATCGGAATATAAAGACCGCTTGACTTATAAAGTTTGCCAAGATAGCGGCGCTTAATTTTTAAAGTATGAGAATCGGCGGGCTACAACCGGTAACCCTGTTGGATTATCCGAAAAAATTGGCAGCGATTATATTCACCGTTGGTTGCAATATGCGCTGCCCTTTTTGTTATAATCCTTCTTTGGTTTTGCCTAAATTTATCGAAAAAATTCCGGTGATTGACGAAAGTGAAACCTTACGTTTTTTGAAAAAAAGAAAGCGCTATTTGGATGGCGTGGTAATTGGCGGGGGTGAACCGACGCTGCAGCCTGATTTAATCAAATTCTGCCGCCAGCTAAAAAAAATTAACTACGCCATCAAACTTGACACCAATGGCTCATTACCAGAGGTTTTAGAAAAGTTAATTAATAGCCGGCTAATTGATTATATTGCCATGGACCTCAAAAGTTCGCTAAAAAATTATAGCCAAGTTGTCGGCCTGGAAATTGATCCAGCCAATATCAAAAAAAGCATCGCCTTGATTATGAAAAGCGGTTTGCCTTATGAATTTAGAACCACTTTAGTCCGTTATTTGCATACTTATGATGATATAGAAGATATAGCCAAACTAATCAAGGGTGCTAATAAATATTTCTTGCAGGGTTTTAGACGGCAAACTGATTTAGTTGATCAGGATTTTAATGGACGTAGCTTTCCTTTAAAAACCATGATTGAATTTAAGAATATGGCCGGAAAATATGTGAAAGTGTGCGAGGTAAGGTAATTTTGTGCTATAATATCATTAGTTCATAAAGTTCATAAAATTAGTAAGATTAAATAATGGTTTTTATGGAAGAAAGAAATTATGATCAAAATCAGTCCGGCCGTTTAGCTAACCAGGCCCAGCTGGAGGATTTATTAAGAGAAAACTTGCGTTATAGCCAAGCGATTTTTTCTGATCTGAAAAAAATCAAACGCCACATGATGTGGCGGACGATTTTCAATTTGCTTTGGCTGATTTTGATTCTGGCTCCGCTGATTATAGCTATTTTCTGGCTGCCGCAATTAATTTCTGATTATACTAAACAATTCCAGGATCTGACCAGTCAGGGTCAAGGGTCCTTGGATTTATTGAACCAATTGCAACAACTGAAACAATGAAGGAAAAAATTATAAAAATTAAAGAATTGCAGCAAGCTGTCTCTGGAGTTTGGAGGTTGCTTTGACCTTGATCGGAAAAAAGAGGAATTGTTTGATTTAGAAATAAAAATATCAGCTCCCGGTTTTTGGTCTGATCTGGAAAAAGCCAAGGGGCTGTCAAAAAGATATGAAGATATTAAATCAGAGCTCCAGCAATGGGAAAATTTAAAGGTAGAAATTGATGAGTTGCTCGGCTTGGCTAAGCTAACGGAAAACGGCGGCGACTTGGCAGCTGAAATAGCTTTAAAATTAAAAAAATTGACGGAAAATTTCAGCCAATTGGAATTTTCTGTTTTATTTTCCGGCGAGTATGACCAGGGTGGAGCTCTTTTATCCATCCATGCCGGCACGGGCGGGGTGGATGCCCAGGATTGGGCTGAAATATTATTAAGGATGTATTTACGTTTTAGCGATAAGCATCATTTGGCTGTTAAAGTCATTGATCGGGTTGACGGCGCCGAAGCCGGGATTAAGAGCGTGGTCTTGGAAATAACCGGCCGTTTTGCTTATGGCTGGCTAAAAAGCGAAAACGGCGTCCATCGCTTAGTGCGTATTTCTCCTTATGACGCTGAGCACTTGAGGCATACGTCTTTCGCTTTAGTGGAGGTCTTGCCGGTCTTAGAAGATGTCCAGGAAATAGAAATTAAAGATGATGATTTGCGGATTGACGTAATGCGAGCTGGCGGGCACGGCGGACAATCGGTTAATACTACCGATAGCGCGGTGAGAATTACCCATCTGCCCACTAACCTAGTGGTTAAGTGCCAAACCGAGCGTTCTCAATTACAGAATAAAAATAATGCCTTCAAATTATTAAAAGCCAAGTTACTAAAATATTATGAGGCCCGGGAGGATGAGAGAATAAGAAGAATCAAGGGCGAATACCAAAAAGCCGAGTGGGGCAATCAAGCCAGATCTTATGTTATGCAGCCCTATAAATTGGTCAAAGATCACCGGACTGGTCAGGAAACTCAAGCTATAGACGAAGTTCTTGACGGCCAACTGGACGATTTCATTGAAAGTTATTTGCGCCGCCAAGCGCCCATTGTTTCTTAAGTCGCTTGAATTTATCCTGCCTGGTTTAAAATTATTGTCAAAATGGCCGAAGTGAACTTATCTCACTCACAAATATTTTTATTCTGTTTAGCGGCTTGGCTGATTGGCATAGCCTTAGCCAGCTTTTTTTCTTTTAATATCTTCTTAGTTTTTTGCTTGATTTTAATCGGGCTGCTGGCTCTAATAATCAGTTGGTCAAGGCCGAGCCGGCGCTTGGCCTTTTTTTGCTGGTTATTTTTGTTTTTAGGAATTTTTCGTTTAGCCCTATCATCGCCGGATTTTTCCGATAACAGCAAAATTTATCATTACCTGGGAGAGACACAAAAGTTTTCCGGTACGATTAATAATATTGATTCTCGGCTTAGCTATCAGAAGCTAACCATTGAGGCCGATACTCTTATTAGCGGCCGGGCCAAAGGAAAAATTTCCGGTCAAGTGCTGGTTAATGCCAATCTTTTTCCGAGGTTCCAGTTGGGCGATCGAGTGGCAGTGGAGTGTCTTTTGTCTAAGCCGTCAAAAATCCAGGATTTTGATTATGAAAAATATTTAGCGCGTTATAATATTTACGCGCTCTGCCGTTTGGCGCAGGTGTCAAAAATTTCTTCTTTCTTTGATGATTTTAAAATTGGTGAGAGAATTTTAAGTCAGCCGCTCATGACTGTAAAGTTTTTTCTCTTCTCTTTTAAATCCCAGCTGGCCCGCGCTTTAGCCCTGTCTCTGCCCGAACCCAAGGCCTCATTTTTCCAGGGTTTTATCTTAAACGAGCGAGGCAATATTTCCCAGACCTGGCTGGATAAATTTTCTCTGGTCGGCTTGACGCATGTTATTGCTATTTCCGGTTCGCATATTGTAGTCATCATAGCCATTATTTCAGCGCTTTTGGTTTATTTCGGCCTGGCTCGGCCGCGCACTTTCTGGTTGGTGGTTATTATTATTTCCGCTTATACCTTGATGATCGGTGCGCCGGCTTCGGCTGTCCGCTCGGTTATTATGGCTAGCGCCTTGCTTTATGCGCAGAAGATTGGACGCTTAGCCAATTCGGCTAACGCGGTTATTTTTGCCGCCGCGCTGATGGCGCTAGTCAATCCGAAAATTATTATTTTTGACGTGGGTTTCCAATTATCATTTTTAGCAGTTTTAGGCCTGATTTATCTGGAGCCGATTTTGCGGCCCAAGCTGTCTTGGCTGCCGAATTTCTTAAATTTGCCGGAGCTGGTATCGGTCAGCTTGGCGGCGCAAATAGCTACCTTGCCGCTCATTGCTTTCAACTTTCATCGCTGGTCGCTCCTGGCTCTCTTGGCCAACCTTTTAGTTTTGCCTCTAGTGCCGTTGATGATGATTTCCGGTTTCGTTACTGCTTTTTCCGGCGCGCTGTTTTTACCTCTAGGCCGATTATTCGGTTTGGTCAGTTGGTTTTTAGGCGGTTATTTTTTACTGGTCAGCGACTATTTATCGCGCTGGCCGTTAGCCGCTCTGGCTTTGTCAGCCAATTGGTCAGCGCTCTGGCTTCTCTTATATCTGCCAATCTTGTTCTGGTGCTGGCCAGCCAGACGAAAAATAAAAATACAACCAACTTAGTTTCCAGAATTTAGCGCAACAGCGCTGTTAATTAATTGATGGAAAACCTGATAAGGTTTTTTGAAGCCTAGAGTTTGTCTGGGTCGGC
>Ga0155110_109_pt1 | contig 11296 bp, 12 predicted proteins | sample RifCSPhighO2_01_FD_106078 | JGI IMG/M metagenome (GOLD analysis project Ga0155110, IMG submission 106078) | Candidatus Buchananbacteria bacterium RIFCSPHIGHO2_01_FULL_40_35
CAAATAACTCCGGCCCAAAATTGCCGACCGGACAACCGGGATATTCCTTAACTGGCAATTCATAACATTCACATTCCCTTCAATCGGCGTATTTAAGCCGACAAAAACATAATCCGGCATTTCCAAAAAGTACAAAGTATCTTCGGACATTGATTCAAAAGAAGCCATACCCAGATAGGCGTTGTTTGATTTGTAATGGATTTTTCTCATATTTGTTGCTGATTAGTAAGTTTCGCTGACTCTATCCTCGTTTCCATAACTCCAGTATTTCTCGCGCTTTTTCCAAATAACCCGTTTGGCCATCGCCGCCCACGCCCAGATGTTGGAAATGATGCTTAATTTTATCAGAATAATTAAGGCCTGTAAATTTTAATTTGTATTTGGCCAGATTCCGGCTTAGGCAATACTCATCTATGATAAATTCCCGTTTAGTCTTGGTTCTGGCGACGGACCAGGGTTCAGCCAACGGTTCCCATAATTTATGAGTCGCCTGGTCGGTTAGCACAAAATTGGCGGCCAGTCCGACATTGCGGCCGTCCGCCTTGAAATACTTATCCAGCTCAAAATACAAATCGGCGGCAAAACCGTCCAGAAAGCCGACGTAGCCCGGGAATATGCCAGCTGTGAAATCCGGCGCATCTGGGTGAATCAAAAAATCAGCGTCAATAAGCAGACAATGATCGTAATTTTTTCCCAGCTCGTAAATCTGCATTTTTTCGTAGGTCGGCGGGAAATCAGGAAATTTTCTTTCAGTAATTTCAATATAATCAGCTTTAATTTTATCGGCGTAGGCCTTGATAGTCGGAATTGTCAAAACGCATAATTTCGGCAGAAAATTGTCCACTCGGACGACGAAAACAGCTTTGGTCATAAAATTTTATTCATAAAATTTTCAATTTCAAATGTCAAATATCAAATCAATGACTAAAAATTAAATTACAAATTCAAAATATCAAGCTCCAAATAAATCTCAAATATCAAATTCAAAATTTCAAACGTTTTGTAATTTTGGATTTTGAACATTGTAATTTATTTGATATTTGTAATTTTGGATTTGAAATTTCTGAATTGACATTTTGATTTTTGATTTGATTTGACATTTGAACTTTGACATTATATTTACTTCCTCCACTCCTTTAATTTATTATTCAATTTTTCCACCGCTTCAGCCGCCGACATCCCAGAAGTGGTGAACATCAGAGAAAAATGCTGACTTAAATCCTTTAAAATGCTGGAGTGTTTCAGGCCGAATCTCGCCATATTTCGAGCCAAAATATATTCGCTGACCTGTCTGGTTTCTTTGAGGCATTTTTTGTTGTTTTGTTTAATTAAAAATCCCATTTTTGCCCGCTTAATACTCAATATCTTTTCTCCAGCCGAAAAATAATTTCTCGTCTATGAATATCTTAAAACCCCTGAAAAATTGCCGGATTATCTCGCCATCGGAATAAGGCGAGATCAATTGGTATATTTCTTTTTTCTCGGGATGGACTTCGCCGACAATAAAGCGTATTTTCTGCTTATTGGCGTTTGACAAATGCGGCAAAAAGCCAAGTTCCGAGCCCTCACAATCCATTTTTAACAAGCCAATTTCCGCCAACTGGTCTAAAACGGAGTTGATAGGAATACAATCCACAGTTTCCAAATCATAACACCATAATCCTTTGGACGGGACATCTTCCCAGATTACTTGATTCTGACCAACTTCTATGTTTTTTGCCAACCGGCCGTATTTTTGGCCGCCGGAAATTGCTGCCTGATGAAGTTCGCAATTTCGGCCAAACATATTTTCTGCTAACAGCCGGTATGAGTCGGCATAAGGTTCGTAGCAATAGATCTTGGATGACGGGTAGGTAACTGCCGCCAATTGGCTGAACGCTCCGATATGCGCGCCTATGTCTATTATGGGCAGGCCGTTTAAAGGCAAATCAAAGGCCCTTTCATATTCTCTCTGGATCCAGCCGATGATTTGCTCATCCCAAGTATTTAACCTGACTTGGAAACTAATATCCATGCCCTTGAAATTTGTAGTGATTGTCTTATAAGCCATTTTCATAAAATTCAAAACGCCAAAGTCAAAAGTCAAAACTGCAAGTCAAAAGTCAAAACTTTAAATTTTTTAATTTTAAAATGCCGCTGGTAAGCATACTTTAAATTAGTTTTGGGTTTTGAGTTTATTTAATAAGGTACCAGCTTGGCCATTTGTCCTTGGTGACAAAAAATTGGCGCTGGCCGAAAAATTCATTGACGGCTTGTTTTACTCCATAGTACTCCTTTGGCAAATCAGGATTCCCGTCATGGTAATCGTGGCCGGCAAATATCCCGCCCGTCTTAACTTTGGGAAACCATTTGGCGAGGTCTTCTTTAACATATTCGTAACGATGGTCGGCATCAAGATAGACGAAATCCAGCGATTCGTCGGTAAAATCATTGACGGCTTCCAGGGAAGTTTTTCTTAAGATGGTGTAGCGGTTTTCATAACTACTTAGCTGTTTGATGGTCGTCTTTAGGTCGGCTTGCCATAATTTATCGCTGATATTGCTGGCTGGTTCCCAGCCGTTGTCCAGCTGCCGCCAAGGGTCGCATAAGTAAAGCAGCTTCAAATCAGATCGTTCCAGAATACACTGCGAATATATTCCTTGCTGGACGCCGATTTCAATGCCCTGGCCGTTAAGTCCCAGATATTTTAGCAGATAAGGCAGTTCTTCCCGGTTTTTGATTTGGAGGTATTTTAGGTCTAACATAATATTTAACAATTTCAAAAGTCAAAAGTCAAATAAAATCCAAAATCCCAAGGTCAAAAAAACGGCGACCTTAATTTGAAATTTGATTTTTAGTCATTGATTTGAAATTTGAAATTTGACATTCCCCTGTTGGCCCCACGCTTCCAAATCGCATTTTATGCCATAATTGAGATCCTGGATGCCGGCGTAATGCACGATATAGCTCTTTAGCCGGTGCTCTTTGACTTTGGGGTCAACATAATACATCCGGTTGAATTTATAGCCGATATCAAAAACTTTGGCAACGCTGTTGCTAATAATTAACATCATATTCAGATAGGCCTGCTCCCTGAAATTATCAAACATCTCATGTTCGGGCTTGACAAACAGCCATTTCATGCTTCGCGGAACAACCATGATACCTGAATTATAAAATCGACCGTCATAAGCTTCGGGCCAGGGCTGATCATATTCTTTAAACGTCTTCTGCATGACGGAAAAATGCTCCGCTTTTTCCGCCTCTGTAGTCAATAACCCTTCGTTGTATAGACCGATTTCATCAGCCGGCACCAATTCAAATAAATTCGGGCAATCAGATCTGACAATCGCGTCAACATCAATAAACAGAACTTTCTCGTATGATTCTAAAAACTCGCCGACAATAAATTTTTCCCAGTAAGGGTAGGTTAAGGCAACTTTTTGCTCGGTCAAGCACTTGAATTCCGCTCCGATTTTATCAGCATAGGCGATCATCGTCGGCGCGGTCAAGTCCGCTATTTTTTTGTAATTTTCACCGATAGCGATGGTGAACACTAAGTTCATGTATTTTTTACTAAACATTAATAATCCAGCCCGTCCAGTTGCTATAATCGCCGGCTATATTTTTAGGTATCGTTTTTTATATTATCTCTCTCCATTCTCCTCTTTTTCTTCTTGCTCTTCAAGCTCTACTGGTATTTTTCAGCTATTTTTAAAAGTTTGACCGTTCATAAGTCGGAATAATAACGGAGATGAACGGGGTTTATTTTGATTTATCATTTTACTCTAAACCAGATCAGTGAATCAATTAAAAATGGCCCGTCTAACTTGACCTTATTTCTAAGATAAAAATCATAGACCGCGCCGATCACGCCTGGTGTTTTTTCGTTGAAATCATGAATTGCGATAACACCGTGGCTGACAATTTTGGAAAAATAAGCATCCAAATCGTGAACACTTTTATAATCATGGTCAGCGTCATAAAACACCATTGAGGCTCGGGGCATAAGAGCGGCGGCTTCTTTCGCTTCCCCGCAAATCGTTTTTATATTAGCAAAAACTCCCGCCAGTCGCCAATGCCGGCGGCAAATCTCCAGTTTTGTTTCGTGGTCTCGGATATCAGCGAATAAAAATTCATCATTATAAAAATTGGCAAAAAATATCCGCCAGAGTGGATCAGCCTCTCGCAGTTTATCATTAAATTGATTATCAATTGTCTGGACTAATTTATGCTTGGCTAAAAAAATGGTGCTGAAACCCAAATGCGCGCCGATTTCAATTATGGGCTCTTGATTATTCTTCATTGCTTGGGCTAAAAAGTACAAGGCCTTCGCTTCGCCCTCGGTGATTAAGCCGATAATTTTATGGTTGTATAGAAAATTAAACAGCTCAATAAAATCGGCGGATTCTTGATCCCAGATTGGCTGGTTTTTGGCCGCCTCTGTTTGCAAGAAAAATAAGATGTCATGGCTAAGTATGGTATAAATATGGGCCGAGACTTCATCATCATCGCTATTTAAAATACGAAAATTATGTTTTAGTATTTTTATTTTTGTTTCCAGATCCGTCAACATTTTAACTTAGTTAAGCAAGTTTTGACCTTATTTTGATAAATCGTCAACTCTAAACTGTTTTTGGAAATAAGGCAAATCTATCTCCATTTGTTTGACTTTTTCCAGAGCTCGGGCCAGGTGTTCAGCTTTAGTCATATCGCACTTGCCACCATTAAATTGGCGATTATAGTCGTCGGTGGTTTGCAAGTGGAAATGCTTGTCGTCATAGCCGATTCGGGTCAAGCCCTTAAGCCCGAAGCGGGCGATATTCAGGTTGATATTAAACTCGCTGACTATTCTTTCATTGCCTTGGCAAAATCTCTTGGCGGTGTCAAAATCGCACAAAGCCGGATGCCATAAGTCGTGGGTCAGGTCTGATGTCATTATAAAGCAATCGGAAATTCCCAGATTCCGCTCATCGCGGATAAAATAGGGATGGGACTGATATTGGTCTTTGGGCGACAGAATCGCTTCGTAATAAAAAAACCGGGGATCGGACAGCTCGGTAAAATCGGGCATCCTGACCGGATCAATGATTATATCGGCGTCAATATAGATATTCCAGTCATAGCCCCGTCCGGTTTCCCAGATTTGCATTTTTTCATAGTTCACCGGCCAAGTCGGATTCAACCGCTTGGAAATAATATTCAAATCCGCCCCGATTTTCTTGGCGTAGGCCTTCATTAAAGGCAGAGTGATGGCGCACATTTCCGGAAACCAATTATCAACGATGATGGTGTGAACGCATTTTTTCATAACCATGTAAAAATTTCAAATTTCAAATTTCAAATCAATGACTAAAATCCAAATGACTAAAGCTTGTTTATTATTGAAGAAAATATCAACGTTAACTCGTGGGCTTCTTTCCATAGTTTTCGACATTCGCCAGCTTTTGTCGGATTGGCTTTGGCAATCATTCTAAACCAATGCATCGTTTCCTTGGCTTCTTTTTTGCAAATACTGATTTTGTGCTGAAAATCTTTTCGGGACTCCGCGCCGTCAGCTTCCATATAATTGGCGCCAATGCTGGTGGCAGAACGGACGGCTTGGCTGATTAAAGAGCGGACTACCGGAGAGTCAGGAAGTTTAGCTACAAATTCAATCACTGATTCGCCATACTTCGCTGTTCTTTCCGCTAAATCGTATTTTTTGACATTTGGATTTTGAATTTGATTGGACATTTGTAATTTGAACTTTGAAATTATTAGACGTGTTCCACCTGCACCAATTGCGGATTAAAATAAGATATATCGGCGGTTACGGCAATCCCTAAAATCTGAATGACATCATTTACTCCCGCTGGGGCTGTTTGATTCATTGTGCCGGCAGTCGTGGCGTCTAAGTAAAGCGGCTGGCCCAAAGTGGCCCAAGCCCAGCCGGCGTCATTTCTGGCGAAGCCGACTAACAGGAAATTACCGTCGGCATCTTCGGCGATAGTGGCATCGGCGCACATAGCAAAAACAAAAGCTGTAGCTACCACATCGGCATTGCCTTTTTCCATTTTGCCATCAGCGCCCATATAACAAACATCACCAAAGGCCAGGGCTGCTCCGGCCGTAAAAGTCATAGTCAAGCCCGCCACCGTTTGGTCGGTCATTATATCAGCTCCGGAAATTTTTCCTATCCGCACCGGCTTATTGCCCAGATCCATCCGGAAGCGGGAAATTTTTATCGCCATATTTTTTTATTAGATGGTTGCAAAATTATATTTAGCTGTAAATTCAGGACTTTTTGAGTGAAATAAGGAGAGATAACCTGACACGGTTGTAGTCAAAAAGGACAAATTTAGAGCCAAACTGATTTTATTATTATCTCTTATTCTTTTTTATCATCAATAATAAATATTGCTTCGCCGGTTCGATCGTAAATAGTCAACTCTTTCCCCTTTTGAACAACCTGGAAACCGACAAAATTGTTTTCAGTCGTTGCATCGGAAAAAAATTCTAAAAATTTAGGACTCAAAAATTTTCCCAATAAAAGAGCGCCCCCGCCGATCAGCAGAAATTTAAGAAGATTTCTTCTGTTTTTGTTTACCCTGTTAAATAATTTTTCCTTTGGGAAAACTCCGGTTTCACCGGATTTAACAGGGTGAACCCTATTGAATACCGCTTTGTGGTCCTCCTTTGGGGGAAGTTTAACAGGGTGAATTTCTTTAAATACTGTTTTGGACGGCCCAGCTTGGCTGGATTTAACAGGACTAATCTTGTTGGAAGCCATTATTATATATTTTCGATAATTTCAAATTCCAAATGTCAAATATCAAATCAAATCCAAAATCCAAATGTTTGCTCTGTGTAATACCGCCCTTGGCGGTAACCCTGAAGGGGTTCTTTTATAGGGTAAAAATTTGATATTTGATATTTAGTTATTGATTTGAAATTTGAAATTTGAAATTACTTTTTTACTTCTTTCTCGGTCCCTTTAAGTTCCTTTTCTATCTCCATTTTCCCCTTTTTAAATTCTCCGGTAAACCGGCCCAGGCCTCTGGCTAATTCAGATATCTTTTTCCCGCCGAAAAAAAGCACCACCACGCCGATTAAAATAATTACTATTTCCGGCAGTCCAAGTCCAAACATATTTTTATGAGTTTAAATGATTAAATTTTCTTAATTTTCTTGCTTCGACCTTTTTGGTTATAAAGCAGCCTGATAGATAAAGCCCCACCAGCGGCAGACATAATATTATCATGGTAATTCCCGTGCCGTCAGGAGTTATTATAGCAGAAAATATCAGAAAAAACAATAAAGAATATTGCCAATTATCAGTCCAAAAATCAGCTTTCACTAAATTCCAGAAAGCCAATAAAACCATAAACACCGGTAATAGAAACATTACCCCCGTTGCTATCATCAAGCTTAAAACCAAAGTTATAAATTCGCTGATTGAAAAATAAGGAATGGCGCCGATAGCGGTGGTGTAAGAATAGAGTATTTTGAAAGTGATGGGGATTAAAACCAAGTAAGCAAACAGGCCACCAGCCAGAAATAAAAAAACAGAAGGAAATAAAACTCCCATAACCACTTTTTTTTCCTGCTTAAAGAGAGCGGGGGAAAGATATTTTATCAGTCTGTAAAGAAGAAGAGGGGAAGTTAGTATAAAAGCCAGCAATAAAGAAATCATTATTTGGACCAAAAAAGCGGAGAGCGGATTGGTAACTATCAAATTGACTCCGGTCGGTAAAAGGTCTTGCTGGATTTTTTTTAAAATTTGGACGGCCAAAGAATAATCAGTCGGCGCCAATAAAAGCCAATTTTTCCCTAAAAGCTCTATATTTTTCAGGCCGAAGAAAAAAAAGAAAAAAGAACTGCCCAACAGGAAGTAAATCCAAATTAAAAAATTCCTGATAAATTCTTTTAATTCTTCTAAAAACATAGCATTAAATCAAAAGTCAAAAGTTAAAACGCAAAATTGCAAGTCAAAACTTAAAACTTTAGATTTTTTAATTTTAAAATGCCACTGGCCAGCATATTGGATATTTCGGTTATTGATGGCCAAACTAAAATGGTAGCATTGTTCTTTTAAATCAGTTTTGCGTTTTGAGTTTATAATATTACGGCGCTTCATCAAAGGTGAATATGGCTTGGCCTATTGAATCATACATTATTGTGGTTGAGGCATCGACATATTCTAATTTGAAATTATTTTCAAAAATCAAAGCGTTTTCTAATATTATATTTCCCTGATCACCCGGAGCGGTGGCGCCGCAGCTTCCGCCGGCGCAAACATATAAATTTTCATTAAGCATTCGGACATTACTGCCAAAAGTAGCAATTCTTAGATCACCGGAAGCATCAGCCCAGAAGGTAGTTGTGGCCGTACCAATAGCGCCGGTAAGTCCTAATTGGGGATTGGCAGTATCTAAAATATCTAATTTATAAGCAGGTGCAATTAGTCCGATTCCTACTCGGTCATTGCCGGTTCCCGCTGGGTCGTGTAAAACCACCAAAGTTGAAGTGCCGACTGTAAAATTACCGGTGGTGGTGGCATTGCCCGAAATATAAATATCTCCGCCCACCCATAATTTGCCATAATTATTAGTCGGATTAGTGGTGCCCAAAATTAAACGACCAGAAGTAGTGGCATTGCCATCAACTATTAAGTCACCGCCAAAGTGGCCGCTACCTTGAGTGAAGAGGCCTAAAGTGGAGGAAGCGTAAGCTCCTACATAAAGTGAACCGGTAGTGGAAGCTGATGCTAAGTTAGTGGTGCCGCTAACTGTTAGATTGCCAGTAGTTGTAGCGTTTCGACCGATAAATAAATCCCCAGCGCCAATAGTAGAACCTAACAAGCCAACTACATCAGTAGTGCCGATATTGAGCCAGTTGGAAGTAGTGGCATTTTTATCTACGGTTAAATCACCGCCATAATGTCCACCGCCTTTAGTGAAGAAACCCAAAGTAGAAGAAGCATAACCACCGGCATAAAAAGTTCCGGTAGTGGAAGCTGATGCTAAGTTAGTGGTGCCGCTAACTGTTAGGTTGCCAGTAGTCGTAGCGTTTCGACCGATAAATAAATCTCCGGCGCCAATGGTAGCGCCCAGATTAGCGATCACATCATAGGTGCCAATGTTCAACCAATTAGAAGTGGTAGCGGTATTAACCACTAAGTTAGTGATAGTGGAAGAAGCGGAATTAATTAAAATTCCGGCGGCGGTTGAAGTCGGTCTGATGACATTAGTAGCCAAGGTTTCCCACATGCCAGCTGAACCGCTGGCGCCGGCAGTGGGCCAGGCAGTTTTACAATCATTGCCGATACATAATTCCGGAGAGTGGATATTAACGGTAGAAGTGGCTGATCTGAAGTACAAATCGCCAGCTGATAAGTTAGAGGTGGGATTAGTCGTGCCAAGAACGAGATAGCCAGAGGTGGTAGCGTTGCCATCAACAGTTAAATTACCGCCATAATGGCCATTACCTTGAGTAAAGAGACCTAAAGTAGTCGAAGCCCAACCCAAGACCGTTAAATTGCCACTAGTCGTAGCGTTCCGACCGACATACAAATCCCCAGCGCCAATGGTAGCGCCCAGATTAGCGATCACATCATAGGTGCCAATGTTCAACCAATTAGAAGTGGTAGCGGTATTAACCACTAAGTTAGTGATGGTGGAAGAAGCCGTGTTAACCAAGATGCCGCGGGTGGAGGTGGGACTTAAAGCGGTAGCGTCAAAGGCGTACCAAGCGCCGGAAGAACCACTGACACTGCCTGTCGGCCAAGCGGTCTCACAATCATTGCCAATACAAAGTTCAGTCACCGCTAAATGGCTGGAAGTGGCGTTGCCACCGACCCAGAGATTGCCTTGAGTGAATAATCCTAAAGTAGTAGTCGCCCAACCACCGACAGTCAGATTGCCAGAGGTGGTAGCGTTCCGACCGACATACAAATCCCCAGCGCCAATGGTAGCGCCCAGATTAGCGATCACATCATAGGTGCCAATGTTCAACCAATTAGAAGTGGTAGCGGTATTAACCACTAAGTTAGTGATAGTGGAAGAAGCGGAATTAATTAAAATTCCGGCGGCGGTTGAAGTCGGTCTGATGACATTAGTAGCCAAGGTTTCCCACATGCCAGCTGAACCGCTGGCGCCGGCAGTGGGCCAGGCAGTTTTACAATCATTGCCGATACATAATTCCGGAGAGTGGATATTAACGGTAGAAGTGGCTGATCTGAAGTACAAATCGCCAGCTGATAAGTTAGAGGTGGGATTAGTCGTGCCAAGAACGAGATAGCCAGAGGTGGTAGCGTTGCCATCAACAGTTAAATTACCGCCATAATGGCCATTACCTTGAGTAAAGAGACCTAAAGTAGTCGAAGCCCAACCCAAGACCGTTAAATTGCCACTAGTCGTAGCGTTCCGACCGACATACAAATCCCCAGCGCCAATGGTAGCGCCCAGATTAGCGATCACATCATAGGTGCCAATGTTCAACCAATTAGAAGTGGTAGCGGTATTAACCACTAAGTTAGTGATAGTGGAAGAAGCGGAATTAATTAAAATTCCGGCGGCGGTTGAAGTCGGTCTGATGACATTAGTAGCCAAGGTTTCCCACATGCCAGCTGAACCGCTGGCGCCGGCAGTGGGCCAGGCAGTTTTACAATCATTGCCGATACATAATTCCGGAGAGTGGATATTAACGGTAGAAGTGGCTGATCTGAAGTACAAATCGCCAGCTGATAAGTTAGAGGTGGGATTAGTCGTGCCAAGAACGAGATAGCCAGAGGTGGTAGCGTTGCCATCAACAGTTAAATTACCGCCATAATGGCCATTACCTTGAGTAAAGAGACCTAAAGTAGTCGAAGCCCAACCCAAGACCGTTAAATTGCCACTAGTCGTAGCGTTCCGACCGACATACAAATCCCCAGCGCCAATGGTAGCGCCCAGATTAGCGATCACATCATAGGTGCCAATGTTCAACCAATTAGAAGTGGTAGCGGTATTAACCACTAAGTTAGTGATGGTGGAAGAAGCCGTGTTAACCAAGATGCCGCGGGTGGAGGTGGGACTTAAAGCGGTAGCGTCAAAGGCGTACCAAGCGCCACTAGAACCCAGAGTGGCCACCGTCAGAGCGCCGCCGGAAATGGTTAAACCCGAACCAGTCAGATCAGTGAAGTATTCATTGTTCAGACCCAGACCAGTGGTGTAGAAGTTGGTGGTGGTGGCTTGGACAGCGATGAGATTAGTCAAATCCAAAGTTGTCGTGGCGTTCAAGTATTTGCTGAATTCGCTTTCAGAGCCAGCCCAGGTGGAAGTGGCGTTCCAGAAGT
>Ga0155110_113_pt1 | contig 9038 bp, 9 predicted proteins | sample RifCSPhighO2_01_FD_106078 | JGI IMG/M metagenome (GOLD analysis project Ga0155110, IMG submission 106078) | Candidatus Buchananbacteria bacterium RIFCSPHIGHO2_01_FULL_40_35
AATTATATTAAAAATCCCTCAATTTCTCAACGCCTTTGATTTTTTCTATTTTCTCCAGCGCCTTGGCCTCAATCTGCCGGATACGCTCGCGGGTAACATCAAACTCCTGCCCAACTTCTTCCAGAGTATGAGAAACTCCGTCTTTAAGCCCGAATCTCATTTCTAAAACTTTTTGTTCTCTGGGTGTTAATTCCGAAATAACTTGCTGGACATAATCGCGTAAAATTTGCAAGGCCGCTGCCCGGTCAGGCGTAATAGTTTTCTGGTCTTCAATGAAATCTTCCAAAACGCTGTCTTCACTGTCATCGCCCACCGGTGTGCCCAAAGAAATAGTTTCCTGCGAAATCTTGATAATATGGTTAATTTTTTCCAAACTTTCGCCCATTTCGGCGGCAATTTCTTCCGGCATCGGCTCGCGGCCTAAATCCTGCACCAAGCGCCTTTCTACCTGCTGGAATTTATTGATATTCTCCACCATATGGACCGGGATGCGGATGGTGCGGGACTGATCGGCCAAAGAGCGAGTAATCGCCTGCCTGATCCACCAAGTGGCGTAAGTAGAAAATTTATAGCCCTTATGATAGTCAAATTTGTCCACGGCGCGAAACAAGCCGATATTGCCTTCTTGAATCAAATCCAAAAGCGATAAGCTTTTGCCGGTAAATCTTTTGGCAATGGAAACTACCAACCGCAAATTAGCTTTGATCAGCTGATGCTTGGCCTCAATATTGCCCCTTTCAATTTCTTTGGCCAGCATGATTTCCTCGTCGGATTTAAGTAGCGGCACACGACCGATTTCTCTTAAATACATCTGGATTGAATCGGTGGAAATATCGCCCAAGTTTATATCAATATCGGCAATTTCTTTCATTTTCTCAAGGGTCTTGGCCGACAGCTTGCGGGGCTTGCGAGTTTTGGTTTTTTCCGCTACTAACGGACTTTTGGCCGCTCCCGCAAAGAATCCCCCGCTTTCTACCACATTGATATTGGTGTGGGCTAACTCATCAAGCAACTCTTCATACCGGTCAAGATATTCTTCTGGTTCCGGCAAGGCAATAATAATTTCCTGTTCAGTAACAAAACTGCGCGCCTTTCCTTTTTTAATCAGATTGGAAATCGCTTCTTCGTCTGGTTTGACTTCTGCTTTAGTGACTTTTAGAACTTTGGCCTTCTTTTTTAAGGTAGTCGATTTTTTCGACTGAGTTTTTTTCTTACTTGCCAGGCCCAGTTTTTTCTTGGCAGATTTCTTGCTTATTTTTCGGCCAGCTCTTTTAGCAATCTTCTTGGCTGTTTTTTTGGTCATGAAAATTAGATGAATCTACTCTGTTAAATAATTAACTTCGGGAGTAGAAGTTCCGATGATTTAAAAATTACCATTCTTTCTTCTTCAATAACTCCGCCAACTCCCAAGAAAGATTAAGAGTCCGCTCTCGGTCGTCTTGGGTTTCCGCTTCTTTAAGCTCTTGATTTAATAAATTTATTTTTTTATTCAAATAATCATTATTCAATATTCTTAAAATCGTTTCTAATTCAGACCTGGCTTCCCTCTCGCTTAATTCCCCAAAATCTTTATTGGCTAGTAAAAACGACTCATTAAGTAAGCCGATTAACTCTTGACTATCAGAATTATTTTCCTCCCCCAAAGGAGAGCTTCCAGCTTTATCGTCTTTGAGAAAATCACTAATTAAACCATAGAGATCAATACTCAAGTTATCCCCAAATAAATATGGTTTTAAGCCAACACTTTCAGTATAAAAAAACACTAATCTTTTGTAAAGGTCAAGAGTAATTTGATTGGATAAGTATTCGGTTTTTAAACCGTCAATAATTTTCGGCAAAAGTGGCGGATATTTCAAAACAATGGCTAAGAGCTGGCGAAAAAGTTGCAAGTCCTTGGGCAAAAATTCTTTTTTTTCACTGCCCAAATTTTCAACCTCCCTGGCTTTAAAGCCTCCGGTATTTTTTAAAATCTTAGCTAATTCTTCCCGTAAGATATCTTCGGCAATCGCTATTTTTTGCGACATTTTTTTAAGCCAATAATCAATTTCTATTTTATTGTTGATTTTGCTTATCTGCGGCAATAGTTGCCGGGCGGCTTTAAGCTGATAATTGATATCAGCTTGATTAAGGCCTTTAAGCGCCAGATCAAAATAGTATTCCATGATCGGCTTGGCGTTTTTAACCGCTTGCTGCCAGGCCAGTGGATTACGCCTGATCATTTCGTCAGGGTCTTTAGCGCCGCTGATTTCCACCACTTTAACACTGATATTGTAGCTTAAATTCGCATCTATATAAGAATGTTTCCTGCCTCTTTCATCGGCTGATTCAACCACATAAAGATCCAGGGCTTTAGCTAAAGCGTCGCCTTTGGCCGTGGCATTTTGTCCGGCTAAATCAAGATCAAAAGCGAAAAGAAAATTATTAGTATATCTTTTTAAGAGTTGGAATTGTTCCAAGGTTAAAGCCGTGCCAGAAGAAGCAATCACATTTTTGAAGCCGTTTTGATGGGCGGTGATGGCATCCATTTGCCCTTCAACTATCACCACGCTGTCTTTGGCTTTAATGTCGGCCTTGGCTTTATTAAACGCAAAGACAACCCGGCTTTTATCATATAATTCCGTTTGCGGACTATTGATATATTTGCCCATGGTCTCGGTTGCTTCATTTTGCGGGCTGACCCGAGCAGTAAAAGCCACTGTCTCGCCGCTGACATTATTAATGGGAAACATCAGACGACCCCGGAAACGATCATAAAAACCGGAGCCGGTTTTTTTTCTGATAGTCAGGCCGGCTAAAAATATTTCCTCATCAGTCAAGCCACGTTTTTTTAAAAAATCGTATAAGCTACTCCAGTCATCGGGGCTATAACCCAATTGCCAATCACTGATTGTCTCTTCAGAGAGTCCCCGGCTCGTTAAATAATCTCTGGCCGGTTGGGCTGCCTGACTGTTTAACAAAACATGATGATAATATTTTTTAGCCAGTTCCATCGCCTTTAATAATCTAACTTTCTGCCCGCTACCTTGATGGTCATAATGGCTTAACGCTACACCGGCTTTTTGGGCTAAGACCTTTTTAGCTTCAGGAAATTCCAACCCTTCAATTTTCATTAGGAAAGCAAAAATATCGCCGCCGGCACCGCAGCCAAAACATTTAAAAATTTTCTTCTCTCGACTAATTATTAGCGAGGGCGTTTTTTCATTATGAAAAGGGCAAAGAGCTTTAAAATTGACTCCAGCCGGCATCAATTTAATATATTCCGACATTAAATCGGTTATATCTATTCTATCTTTTATTTCTTCAATGTCGCTCATGATAGTAGTTGATGCTTAACAATTTCTTGAAAAAGTATCTTAGCATAAACAGGGCCAATAAGCCAAACAAGGCATAATATCGGGCGTAATTGCTGTACTGGCCCAAATAATTCCAAGAAAAACCCATAATATAGCCCAAAAAAACTATCACGACCAGCCAGAGGGAGCTGCCGATTAAATTAAAAATAAAGAACTTTTTATAAGCGATGCGCTGGTAGCCGGCAGTTAAAAGAGTCAAAATCCTAACGCCATAAATAAATTTGCTGACGATTAAAAATTGGCCGTAATTACCGGCAAACTTATCTTTTAAAAAATCAATTTGGGACTGATATTTTTTCAGGCCGGTAAACCAGGAATATCTCCGAAAATAAACCGGCTGGCCAGAAGATTTTCGTCCCAATAAATACCATAAATTATCAGAAGTGACAATGCCAGCTAAGCCGAACAAAATGACCAAATAAATATTAAATACTGACAGCGAAGCTAAAAAAACCGAGGCCAACATCACCAAGTCCCCGCCGAAAAAAGCGCCCCAAAAAACAATGATATAGCCATATTGGCTTAAAATCTGAATTAGTAAAAGAATTGTATCTTCCATTTATAAAATTATTTGTCCTTATATTTTTCCAGCATTTCTTCAGCTAAGATTAGGTGGTCTTTTTCGGCTTTCATGATGGCTAAAAACACTTCTTTAATTCTCGGTTCAGTGGCTTCTTGAGCCGCTTGAGCGTATAAATTGATGGCGCGCTCTTCGCGGGCCTTAGAATCTTTTAAGGAGACAATGGCCTCATCAACACAGACCTCCTCAACTTCAGGATCTTTTTCCGGTTTTAATAACTTCCTAAAAACCGAAGCGTGCTCATTTTCCACTTTACGCAGTCCTTTGAACATTTTAGCGATTTCGGTCTGGCTGGAGACATTTTCAAGGCAATTATAAAATTTAGTGTTGGAGATTTCCAGTTTCAATGATTCCTCTAAATTTTTCCGGCTGACTTCCGTCAATTCAACATTATTTTCATCTTGCCAAACCTGGCCTAAGACCATAAATCTTTTTTCCGCGCCGCAAAACGGGCAAGATGGCGGAATTGCTTCGCCAATATAGACCTCGCCGCAAATCCGGCAAACATAAATTCTCATGAGTTTAATTATTATTTGTTATTTTAGCAGTTAACTGCTCCGGTCTAAAGACCGGGACTTAGCTAGGCTTATTAAAATCGCCAGCCGGGCCTAATTATATCTAACTATTTTTTCAGACCAATAAGCTATCTTAATTTTAGGGTCTTAGGATAAATTACAATCAAGCGGCGAACAATCAATTTCGGCCGGGGCTGGCGGAAGCCGTTTAAAAATTCAAACCAAACGCTTGCCAATCTTTTGAAGCTCATTTTACGCAAAGTGTCATACTCCGGGTCTAAATGGTAAATGTATTCGTTATCAATCTTGACTATAACTGAAAAATGGCTTTCATAACCGGAAAACCAACTCAAAATTACCGGGATTTTCCTGTGCTGGACATATTCGCGGATATCCTTAAGCTGGGACCAGTCCTTGACAAAACCGTCCAAGCCAAATTTTTTGGCAACTTTAACCATGCTTTCGCCGGTTGAGCCGGCTGGATGTTTATACTCCCTCGTTTTCATCATTTTTCCCAGTTCATTAAGATTTTTATCTACGCCAAAAAAATTCAAAACCATTTTAAGGCAAGCCGGGCCGCAATAACCGGGAATTTGCTTAACTAATTTAACTCCTAATCTTCTGGTCATTGGCATAAACTTTTATATGATAAATGTCAAACTGCTGTTATTTTATAATAATGTTCAACATTTAAAAATTGGCGGAGAGGGCGAGATTCGAACTCGCGAACCTTGTTACAGGTTACACGCTTTCCAAGCGTGCGCACTCGGCCACTATGCGACCTCTCCATTAATAACAATTAACGATTAACAATTAACTGTTAACAATTAATAATTAACGATTAACATTTTGCGCCATAGGCGCATCCGCCTCTGGCGGAAACAATTAAAAAACTACTTCTTCCAATCTCTAACTACCAATCTTTTATTAGCCAAATCCAGCTCAATGGAAATTTTTTGCTTTTCTTTCCATTTTAATTTACGCAAAAAATCAGTCGGCAAAGTAATAACCCGGCTATGGCCGGAAGTGGTGATTTTCCTGGTGCTCTTTAAATTAGCCATATATTTAATCCGTACGCCGTCCGGACAATGTCCGTACTTTATCCATTATAGCTAAAATAATCGTTTTTGTCCACAATAAAAGCGGTTTGATATTATCGCGCCGCCTTGATTTACTTTAATATTTTTTCAAAGAATCAGGATCAAAAGGACCTCTCTTTTTAATGCCTGGCTTGTAAATATTGACGCTTTGACATCTAGGATATTTATTGGGAATTCTGTCTTTAGCTGAATCTGTTTCTCCACACTTATCACAACGCCAAAAGAGTTAGAATTTCACCACCATGGTTGCTTCTCCTCTAAGTTGATGGTGTCGTTAAACTAAGCAAATTTTACCTGAAATAATTGATTTTGTCCATAAAAAAGTAGAGACGGGGCATGCCCCGTCTCTACCATATTTTACTAAACTATTTGATCAAATCCTGAATTAAGGCCTCAAATTCGGCTTTTTCGGCAGTTAAATCATCTTGCTGTTCATAGCCGTTGCCGATTCTGAAATACTTGCAACCAAAAACAAAAGTAGGGATAGAACCCTGGGGATTGAATTCGCGATAAACTGCTAAGTCCTTAGCCGGCACGACAGATTCCTTTTCAGCAGTTAAAGTATTATCATTAATATCCACATCCCAATGATAAGCCACGATTTTGCCATCATCAACATATTTTTTGACCACCTCGTCAAAAGCATCCTTTATCCATTGGCAATGCGGGCACCAAGTGGTAGAAAACAGATAAACCAACGGCTTATTATTTTCCTGGCAGATTTCCGCTCCGGCTTTTTCTGAAAAAGTTGACACCCCGGCTACCTGAGCCGGATTTTGAGTTAATGGCTGATTTTGAGTATTCTGATCTGGCGTTTCTTGCTGACCAGCCACTTGGGGAGTGCCATTATTTTTAGCATTTAGCAGGATAACACCCATAATTATCAGCCCGATAACGCTGACTGAAGCAATGCCACCGAAAAGCCCTAAAAGAAATTGTTGGTTTTTTACGCCTTCACTCATATTTTTTTATTATTTATTATTTATTGTTAATTATGAAACATCTTTACCCCTCCCAACCCGTTCCCGGGTAGCGCTAAATGCTTTGCATTTAGCGACGCTCACTTCGTTTCGCTTCTACCCGTCGCTGCACGACCCCTTCTAAAAAAAAGGGGGGGGAATTTTTATTTTTATATTCTTGTATTTTTAGGTTTTTAAATTCGATTTCCGTTTATGCCAATCAGTTGCTTGCTGATACTGATAACCGGCCTGCAGAATAGTTTTTTCATCAAACCGCTTGCCCAAAAGCTGCAGGCCCACCGGCAAACCTTGGCTGAAGCCGGCTGGCACTGACAAGCCGCAAATGCCAGCTAAAGAAGCGGGAATGGTAAAAACATCAGCCAGATAATCCTTGAGCGGATGGCCGATATTCTCCCCGATCAGCCAGGCCGGTGTCGGTGAAACTGGTGTTAGTATTATATCAACTTTACCCAAGGCCTTGTCAAAATCATCTTTAACCAAAGTCCTCACTTGCATAGCTTTCTTGTAGTAAGCGTCATAATAGCCGGCTGAAAGGGCGTAAGTGCCGATCATAATTCTCCTTTTGACTTCCACGCCAAAGCCAGCCGACCTGGTATTTAAATAAATGGCCAATAAGTCATCACCATCTCTTTTGGACAAACCGTATCTGATGCCATCGTATCTAGCTAAATTGGAACTTACTTCAGAAGGGCAAATAATATAATAAGCGGCCACGGCCAGATCAGTATGGGGCAAGCTGACATCTACCACTTCCACGCCCAGTTCTTCAAATTTTTTGGTAGCGATTAAAACAATCCGGCGCACTTCTTCATCCAGGCCTTCAATAAAATATTCTTTAGGCAGGCCGATTTTCAGACCTTTAATATCTTTTTTTATCTCCTTTAAATAATCGTCAACCTTAATGTCCGGTGTGGTAGAGTCCCTAACGTCGCGGCCGGCCAATTGCCCTAAAATAAAAGCGGCATCCTCAACATTTTTAGTAATCGGCCCAATGGTATCCAGCGATGAAGTCATCGCCATTACGCCGTAGCGGGAAACCCGGCCGTAAGAAACTTTCAGACCGGTGGTATTGGTAAAGGAAGCCGGCTGACGAATGGAGCCGCCGGTATCAGTACCCAATGAATAAAGACACATATCAGAGGCAGTCGCTACCGCCGAGCCGCTGGAACTGCCGCCCGGGATTCTCTCTAAATCCCAGGGATTATGAGTAGGAAAAAAGCCGGATTTTTCGCCCGAACCGCCCATAGCAAACTCGTCCAAATTGGTTTTGCCGATTATCACTCCCTGCTGATCTTTTATTTTTTTTACAGCTGTGGCGTCAAATGGCGGCACATAATCGGCTAAAATCTTGGAGCCACCAGTAGATTTTAAGCCTTTAGTACAAAAAAGATCTTTAACAGCCACTGGCAAGCCGGCCAAAGGCGATAAAGATTCCTGGCTTTTGATTTTTTTATCAACTGTTTTAGCTTGGTTTAGGGCATTTTTTTCATCAATAGTAATAAAGGCCTTGACCTTGGCGTCAAATTTATCAATTTGCTTTAAACAGCTTTTAGTGATTTCTTCGCTGGAAAATTTCTTGTCCCTTAAACCCTCAAAGGCCTCAAGAACAGTTAATTTATTTAAATCCATAATATAATTTGAAATCTGAAATTTGTAATCTGTAATCGATCTATAGTATTTTTGGCACTTTAATATAACTATTGCCGGCCTCTGGCGCACAGTTTATTAATTCATCGCTAATCCCCGATTCAATGATTTTATCCTCTCGCATAATATTGGTTAAACCAGTAACTTGGGAGGTCTCTTCCACACCAGTGGTGTCAGCCGCTTGTATTTTTTCCACATAATCCAAAATAGCCGAGAGTTCCCGGCTGTATTGGGCTTTTTCGGCTTCGTTTAATTTCAGCCGGGCCAAGCCGGCAATATGCTCAACTTCTTTTTGAGATAATTTCATATTTTTACCATTAAATCGACTAATTTTACTTTTAATTGACTGAAAAAATAATAGCACTTTTAATGTGTTTTGGCAATGTTGTGACCCCTCCTTACCAAGGAGGGGTTGAGGAGGTTAGCCGACAACTTTCGGCAACCCCTCCATCGCTTCGCGATTCCTCCCCTTGGTAAGGGGAGGAATTTCATAATTACAGCATCTTCAAAAACTCGCGCTCGCCTATAATCGGCACACCTAACTTTTTCGCCTTATTATATTTAGAACCCGGTTGAGCGCCGGTCACCACCAAATCCGTCTCTTTACTAACTGAAGATGACACTTGGCCGCCGAGTTGCCTGATTTTATCTTTGGCTTCGTCGCGAGTTAAAGTTTCTAACTCGCCAGTCAGGACAAAAGTCCGGCCAACTAATTTTTGAGAAATCTTGGGGGCGGGATTTTTGATTTTTACTCCCAATTTGATTAAACCATTAACAATTTTGAGATTCTTCTTATGGGAAAACCATTCTCTGATGCTCTTAGCCACTTTGGGACCGACATCTTCAACTTGCTGCAATTCTTC